>SAMEA3663015__coassemble_70_pt1 | contig 289489 bp, 257 predicted proteins | sample SAMEA3663015__metabat2_low_PE_032 | metagenome-assembled genome bin SAMEA3663015 (sample SAMEA3663015) | pig gut metagenome | biome: pig gut; feature: pig-associated habitat; material: faeces | place: France | collected 2012 | reverse complement strand
GCGCTCGGTTTCTGCAATGGCTTTCTGCTTCGGTAGGGAGCCCTTGTTTTTTTATATCAGTTGCACCTTGTAAGGTTCCACCGTTACGGTTCCTTTTCGCGTCTTGTAGATCCTTCCGGAGCCTTCGCATACAGGGCATTCTTTGTATTCGATGAATCCGTCCGACACTATGCCTGTGCCGTGACAGCTCCCACAGAGTTCTACACCCTCCACATTGAATTTACTCTCTTTCTTTGCCATATCCTTAACAATTTGTCATGTTCAGACTGATGGTTTGAAACTTGCCGGTAGCGTCTTTGGTCTCCACCTTGACGAACTGCTTGGTGCGTTCGGGTCGGTAAGCGTCGCGGATGATCTTCATTCCCTCGATGAACGTCGAGTCGCCGCTCTCATTCGCCATGTTCTCCAAGCGGAGCACGTTCTGTGCTTTGAGCTGTCCCGCCTTGCTGCGTTCCATCAGGAGCGTGTTGACCATTTCCGCTAACTGACGGCTCTTGTCATCAGAAGCGAGGCTCTGGATGTACTCTTTCACTTTCTCTACACCGGCGGTATAAGTGTCATCATACGCATCGTTGGTGTTGAATCCTAACGTAACACGAGCGGTACCGGATTTGTTGGTGAATGAGTCCGTGAAACGTCCTTCTTTCGCCATGCTCTTTGAACCTTTGTAGAGTTCTTCTTTCATGGCAATAATGCTGTGGAAACGTTCAAAGATTCCTGCCTTGCGTTGCTCTAACATACGGCTGACATCCTCCGCTTCCGGCACGGTGTCATTGACTGCCTCATCCACCAGATCCTTGTAGGTTTTTACTTCTTGTGCGTGTTTTTCTTCGGCTTCACGCTTTGCCTTGTCTGCACGTGCTTGTTCCAACAGTGCAACTTCCTCATCGGATAATTCGTACTTTGCCATAACGATTAAAATTTTATTGGTTGATTATTTGTTTTGCCAGCGCAATGCCCTGCGCTTGCTTGTTAAATTCGTATGCTAACCCCCGGAGTTTGCTGAGCGGTATCTGACCGAAGGCATCCACTCCTGCCGCTCGACAGGCCGTCCCTGTTATCAGATTCCACTCAGCAATGCCCCAGCCGGAGGCGGCTATCTTTCCTTGAGCCGCCAATAGCCTGCCAATGGCTACCTTGCAACACGTCTGCGCCTGTTGTAGCGGAGTTTTGCGGTGGCTCGGCTTCGGTTCCCTGCCGTCCTTCTGCAACAAAGCATGCAACTTGTTGCATATCTCGCTGAGCTGAACAACATCCATCTCCTTGCTCGTACACACTCCGTATGAACTGTAAATGGCTTCTTTGTCGCTCTCGCTGATGTTGCACTGGTTAAATAGGATGTGCAGCTTTTTTATCAAATGGCCTTTTGTCTCTTGCATTGCTCGTTCTGTATTTTTCCCCAGTATCTGTCTGCGCCATCTTTCCAGATCTCAATATAATCTTGTGTAACGCCGTCCTCTACGAAGCGGCTTTGAGGGATGGCTCGGAACCCTTCAATGTGCCATACCACGGACGCATCCTTGAATATGCGTTGTGCTACCTTGCCTTCCGGTTTGCCGCCTTCCACATGGCTGACATAGACAAATAGTTTGTTCGGGTACTCGCGTTTCAGAGACTTGTAGTCCTTAAACGTCATATCTGCGAACTGGATGCTGTCTATGAAGATGATATTGGGGCTTTTGTGTTGGTTTAACTTCGTTTTGAGATCCTCAATCTCTATTTTGTCGTACAGGACAACCCGGCTGCCGGCCTCCCACATGTTCACGCGGTCCATCGCCATCTGAATTGTCTTGCACAGTCCTTCCTCTACGCTGTCATAGGCTACGCGCTCAAAGCTGCTGAGATATTTGGCATACATCATAGCAAAGGTGGTCTTTCCGTTCTTCGACGGTCCGATGATCACGTGTGTGCCGGTGCGCTCAGGGCGTCCGACGGCTCGGAAATACTCGCCTTCAAAATCCAAGCAAGTAAACTTCGCCGTCCGGACGTTATTGGTGCTTTGTGCCTGTCTTGCCTTTGCCATGACTTATCCCAGTTTGCTCAGTTCTTTGTTGATACGGTGCAAACTCGGTACACCCTGTGCGTCTGCGCTGGCACGCAGCACCTGCATGACATCGGTACCTTCTTTGCTGTTCGCTTTGATGATCATGGAAGCGGTGGATTGAAGCATCTTGATGCGGTCATCGTTGTTAGCCGGCAGGCAGTTGATGTACTTCCGACCGAAACGGCTGAAAAGCTCCGTATAACCGACCTTCTTGTTATCTATGGCACGCGCTATCTTCTGTTTCAGACCATCGGCACCCATCATGTAGTAACCGCAAGCCTGTTCCGTGGCGTTCCACAGGGCTTTGATTTCAAGGAATGCTTCGTAATGCAGATCTCCCGCCTCATCCAGAATAATAAGCGGTGTGGGCAGCTGCTTGAGGTAAAAGACCAAATCCTCGTATACGTCATCGTACTTGCCTGTGCTGCCCACACCGAACGATTTGGCTATCTTGCGTATCAATCTTTGTTTGCTCTTGACTTGGCTGCAATCTACGTACACCACGTTCTTGTGGTTGCGCTGGTAATGCAGGGCGGCATACGTCTTGCCGATGTCGCTCAGGTCGCATAACAGTGCGCTCATGCTCTCGGCTTGGCATTTCTCCAACTGTGCCGTGATGAACTGGAATACCGGCGTGTTAGCCGTTTTCCATGTGCTATGCGTACCTATACCCACGCCTAAAATACGGGCAATGGTGATCCATTTCTCATCGCTCAGCACTTTCTCCCAGTCGCCACGCATGATGCGGCTGAGCTGGCTGGCGTTAATGTTCAGGGAGTTGGCGAAGCGTGCATCGCTGCCTCCGAAATTCTCACGAGCGGCCTTCATCGCTTCGATGATGCGTGCTCTCATGTCGTTACTTACTAACATAATTGGTCTTTTGTTTTTATGGTTATAATGAATTGATTGCATTTGCTGCGTAGTCTGCAAACTCGTCACCGTCATAGTTCACCGGCTGTGCGTTTTCCTCGACTACTATGTCAACCGGCACTTCCTCAATGTAACGTGCCGTTGCGGTATCTAATTTTCCTATCTTCGGAATGTCCTGACGGCGCTCCTTGATGAGTTTGTCAAAGTGGGCGGCGCGTTTCGCTTGGTGGACCATCTTGGCCTCATCCTCGGCGGTACGCTCGGCGGCGCACTCGTTATAGGTGAATTGCTCCAGATTCTCCGCCTCGCCGATATAGGTCTCACCTTGGTACAAATAAACGGTGTTCACCTTGCCTTCCTCATCCGGCAGCCAGTACGCGGTCACACTCCTGTTGTTGGGTTTCAGACGTTGCAGACATTCAAAGTCCTTCAACTCGAACCGTTGCAGATCCACTTGGCAGTAGTCGTTATTGCGGATGCTCGTCTCTGTCTTGTTTCCGATGAAGCGATATAAGAAGCTCGGATCAATCGCTTGCAGACTGGGGTTGTAGTGCTCCATCAATACCTGTTTGCGTGTTTTGCCCGGGTAACGCTTCTGATCCGGGTGCAACTCGTTATTGTGTGCGTCAATGGCTGCTATGTCGTCAGCAATCAGTCTGCGCGGGTCAAACTCCGGTTCCGGGTAGTCGCCGTTGATCTTGAAACGTACTGACCTGTATGCCTCATGTTTCGCGTACCAGCGGCCGCGTGTCTGACCCATATCCTTGGCTGCACCGTATTTCAGGCGGCGGATGGCGTGCTCGGCGCGTTTCTCCGTCGGCGACTGGCAGAAGCGAACGAACTTGAACACTTCCGGCAACCATGTGAAGTTGCTCATGATGTGGTGCTCCACCTCCAGTTCACCCGGCATCGGCAGACCCATCTGACTGAGCTCGCAGAACATATTGCGGAAGCTCTCATATACCGTTTGCTCCGTCGGCTTGCCAAGGATGTATGCCGGACGGAAGATGTATTGACTTACTACGTCTGTGGCCATGTACTTATATACCCATTTGTTCCCAAGGGCGTGACGGCTCAGGGCAACGTCATCCATGGATATCTTGCTAAGCGAATAAGCGCCGTGGTGGCGGTGGTTCTTCGGACGCAGGCTGTTGTTATAATCAAAGTTGCCGTTGCGGTCTGCATAGATGGCGGTGTTGCCATACACATCTTTGAGGTAGTTCCAAACCGTGCTTTCGCTCAGTGTCTCGCTGCCCGGCTTGATGAAGTCACGGGGGCGGAACACTTCACCCGTGTTCTGGTCGTATAGCTCTTTCTTCCCGCTGATGAACTCTGTGTACAGTTCCAATACACGGGCCACGAACGGATGATCTTCCGTCCTATACAATGCCAGTAGCAAGTTCTCTAACTTCTTGCATACCTTACGCGCATTGTTATTGCCGATACCTGAGTGTATCAATGCCGAATAACCGCTGCTTAAATACTCTTGAAACGCCCTTTCAAAACTGCGCACGTTTGTATAAGGGTTCAGACCAAAGGCTATGCTGTGTTGGTCACGGCATTGCTGAGTGTACCAAACCAGCATGGCGTTGTACCACTCTTTCATCACAAGCCGTTTGCCGCTCTTGGCGCGTGCCATGCGTTGCGTCTGCAAGCCCTTCGCCATGACGGTAAACAGACTGGCTTTCGCCACGTACTCGTTCACGTGAGCCGCGTCCAAAGGCGTCCCGTCCGCTTGATGGTACTGCGTATAGAACTGCCGTGCATGCACATCCATTACTACGGCATAGATATCCGTATTGGTGTCCTTGGCTTTGCCGTAAGCGAGTTCTATCAGACGCATCCTGTCCGCACGACGGATGCTGTCAACCTTAATGAGGGTTTCACCACCTTTCCGGCGTTCTAATATAGTCAGTTGGTGGCGGCGCGTGTCATTATAGAAGTCGGTGAGCGTCAAACCGGCTGCACACCAATCATTCACGCTAAGCGCACATGTTCCGTCTATATACTGGTACATAATTACTGGTCTTTTATTGGTTTCTGCTTATTACTTGTTATGCTGCCATTTCGTCAAATTGTGCCAAACTCTCAGCAGCTGCTTGGCATTGTTCCTCCAAGCGCATGAACTCATCTATGCTTAAGCCTTCCAGTTCACGCGTCTCAATGATTTTACCTTGCTTGCAAACTCCAAGCATTCCGGCTTCCCAATAGACATCTATACAGATTTTGCCATTGAGCCAGCGGCAACTCATCATTTTGTTTACATGGTCATGGATGCAATCCATTTCAATGTGTACGGTCTTTGTTTCCATAGGTCTTTTGTTTTAATTGGTTTCTGTATTACTTGTTTTCGCCAATCTTGAATATCGGCGCGAAATTCATGTTATAGAGTTTGCGCACACGCTCTGCCTTCCTGCCGGTCGTTCCGTAATTCAGTGCGTTGCTGATGGTTGTGCGACTGTAACCGGTCATCTTATGGATCTTGGCTATCGAGCCGTGAAAAAGTGCATTCATCTTACAATTTGAATTTTATATGGTTGATTTATTGTATATGTCAATTTTTTTTTGTATTTTTGTCGCGAAATTGGTTATTTGTTCAATTCCGAGCGCAAAGATAGTAAATAATTTTCAACCGACAAAATTTTTCGGCGATAATTTTCACTTTTTTGTGCATTTTGTTGAAAATTATCTCTAATATGGCAAATATACTGGATAGAGTGGCTTTGTTTGCCCAAAATGAGGGCATTACCATTGGCTCCATTGAGAAAACAATCGGTGCGAGTAAGGGAGTTTTGTCGCGTGCACTGGCACAAGGAACCGATGTGCAGGCGAAATGGATCAAAGGGATAGTTGAAAATTATCCCTCTTTATCGCCTGATTGGTTGCTCACCGGTACTGGAGATATGCTCCGCTCATCGGTGACTGATTCTTCCGAGACAAACACGAAGGAACTACGAAGGAACTACGAAGGAGCTTCGGACCATAAACGGCTGCCATTAGTTACCCAGAAAGCGGTTGCCGGTTTCGGTAATGCAGATTTCGCCATCCGTGAAGAAGATGTCAAGGATTACTATGTCGTGCCCAAATTCCGCTACCACCAAGTGGACTTCATGATTGAGATATCCGGCTCCAGCATGTACCCCAAATATAACAGTGGCGATGTGGTGGCTTGCACCATCCTTCGGGACGGATCATTTATACAATGGAACAAATGTCATATAGTTGCAACGCGTGAACAGGGGATCCTGTGCAAACGTCTCATGCCCGGTTCATCGGATGACTGCCTGAAAATGGTCTCTGATAATGAGAATTACCCGCCGTTTGAGGTGCCCAAAGAGGAGATCACAGGCATTGCTCTTGTGGTGGGTGTCATTCGGCTGGAATAAGCCTTCTATTATATAGAAAATACGAAAAATGCGCGTTTTTACGCGCGTTTTTTGTGTATATATGCGTGTATCTACTTTATTTATAGGCATTTACGCGCGTTTTGTTTGAGCAAAATCCCGTGTGTAATCGGGGTGTTTTTAGGTATTATGGGGGGTGCAATCCTGCAAAAATCGCCGTTTTTCGGCTCGTTTTGGGTCGTATGGGGTACGCAATCACATTGTTTTTACTAAGATTTTGACTAATATACGACTAAAATAGGACTAATTTAAGTAAAATATGCACTTTTCGGATTTTGTCGGATCATCGTCTCAACGGGTGTCGATGGGCACAAAAAAACGCCTCTTTACAGGGGCGTTTAAGCAGCGTTGCAAGGACGTTTAAGCAGCATTGCAAGCACCATTCAAGCACGCTTCATCGGATGGCTCATGGGTGCTTCATCGGCTGGCTCTCTCTGGGGCGTTTATACGCGCGTGGGCGCATTATGCGCGTGGGTGTAGCGTGTGTTATATTAAGGAGTAAGCAGGCGCGTCTGATGACCGTCCTGAGCGGCGTTTATCGGCGTCGCTTTTGAATGTCGCTGACCCGCTCTTTGACCACATGCCAACCGATGCCAAGTAAATGCCAAGCAAATGTCAACTTAATGCACAAAAAAAGGGGCTCCCACCCCCGAAAATGTAAACCAAATGTAAACCTAATGCCAAGCAAATGCACAATTCGTTTTTCGTCTCAAATCTCGTAACTCGCTTATTTACAATCCTTTCCAAAAATCAACAATGTACATTTCGTTCTGTGCCCCATATATGGGAAATGCGCCGTTTGTCGGTGTGCAATGCCGCACGTTATGCCTGCTTGTGTTTTTCGTACGCATCAACAATGCGCTGCACCAACTTGTGGCGCACGATATCCTTTTGCGAGAACTCGACACGCGCTATGCCTTTCACATCTCGCAGCACATCGAGGGCATCTTTCAACCCCGATTTTTGTGCGGCAGGCAAGTCAATCTGTGTCATATCGCCCGTTACTATCATCTTGGTATTCAAGCCCATACGTGTCAGAAACATTTTTATTTGCTGCACCGACGTGTTTTGCGCTTCGTCGAGTATGACCACCGCATCGCTGAGGGTGCGACCACGCATAAAAGCCAACGGTGCAATCTGAATGGTGCCATTCGCCAAATAGTCGGCCAACTTGGCGGGCGGAATCATATCTTGCAGCGCATCGTAGAGCGGTTGCAGATAAGGGTCAATTTTCTCTTTCATGTCGCCGGGCAGAAATCCCAATTTTTCGCCGGCTTCGACTGCCGGACGGCTCAAAATGATGCGCCGCACTTCCCTATTGCGCAACGACCGCACAGCCAGGGCAATCGCCGTATAAGTTTTGCCCGAGCCGGCCGGCCCGATGGCAAACAACAAATCGTGCGTGTCGTAATCCTTGACCAACTTGCGCTGATTGGCGGTGCGTGCCACTATCGACTTGCCGCCGACGCCATGCACAATCAGGTCGTCGGTGCGCACCACGTTGGGTTCGTGGCCTTTCACTATGTCGATAATCTGTTCTTCGGTCAAGCAATTATTATCGATGCAGTAACGTTCCAATTTGCGCAACACCGCTTCAAAAGCCGGCACGTCGTTTTCGGTGCCCGACACCTTAATCATATATCCGCGCGCCACGATGTGCAGATTCGGATACAAATCTTTGAGAAGGCGTATATTGCCATTATTGACCCCGTAAAACAAAATGGTGTCGAGGCTGTCCGATAACTCTATAATTTGTTCAAACATACACTTACCACTTTAACAAACAAAAAAAAATAAGCAAAACATGTTTCAAAATCACTGCAACGCATCGAATTTGGCACGGCGCACGCGGTAATAGCGGGCAAAATGCAACACCGCCGCCAAGCCCAAGCCTACGCTAAACGCAGCCCAAATGCCCACAGCGCCAAAACCGCACGGAAACGCCAGAACATATCCCAACGGCAGCGTTACACAGATATAAGCGATAAACGCATTGCGCATAATGACATTCACATCGGTCAGTCCCCGCAAAATGCCGATGCCGACCGCCTGCAGGCCATCGAAAATTTGGAATATGCCCACGCATACGCACAATTTGGCACCAAGGTCGATGACCGCCGCATCGGTAGTAAACACCGCCATCATGGCACGACCGCCAAAAATAAACAGCAAAGCGGTAATTGTTTCGGCCATCAACGCCAAATGCACCGAAGCGGTAGCAGCCATTTTCATGGCGTCGTAGTCGCGTGCGCCAATCTGATGGCTGACACGAATAGTGGTAGCCGATGCAATGCCGAGCACCAACATAAACGTCAGATTCGACAGATTGGTAGCCACCTGATTGGCCGCCAACGGCACAGTACCCAGCCAGCCCACCATGATGCCCGACAAAGCGAATGCCGACACCTCGAGCAACATTTGCCCCGAAATGGGCAACCCTATCCGCAACAATTCGCCTAACGTCGTCAGACTAAACGACCGCCAACGAAACGCACGAAAAAAATTCCACCACACCGGCCGACACCGCAGAAAAACCACGAACAGCAACGGTGCCGCCGCGCGCGCCGCCAGCGTAGCCAAACCGGCGCCAAGCACACCCAGCATCGGGAAACCCCACTTGCCAAAAATCAGCACATAGTTCAAAAACACATTGATGAAAATAGTAACAATGGTAATCCACATCGCCACTTTGGTATTGCCCAATCCTTCGAGAAACTGCTTGATAGTCAAGAAGAAAAGTTGCGGCACCAAACTCACCACCAAGGTCAGAAAATAGGGCGTTGCACGTTCGACCACCTCGGGCACCTGCCCCATAAACGGCATCAAGCCCGCCACCACAAACAGCGCCGAGCACACTGCCACCGAGGCCAGCAACGCCAGCAAAAACGCATTCTGAAACAGACGCGCACACACCGCGTGTTCGCCGCGCACAAACGACTGCCCCACCAACGGCGTAAGTCCCAGCACCACACCCATCGAAAATACGTTGCCAATGGCAAACACCGACGATGCGAACGACACGGCAGCCAACTCCACCGTACCCAGATGGCCAACCATCAGCGTATCGACTATCTGCACAATGCCGATGCACAACTGCGAACACACAATCGGCAACGCCACCTTCAGGTTGCGTTTATAGAAAGGCAAATATGTCTTTGGCCAACACATCATACAGCATACGAGAAAAGTGTGCAAAGGTACGATTTTTTATCGAGATGACCAAAACAGCCGCCGCCGGCGTAGCCTTCGATCATACCCTATCGCATTTTTTTTGTCCATAAATGTTGTTTGCACAAAAAATATATTATCTTTGCCACGTTAAACACCCGCAGAAGTTCACGACGGGCTCGAGGGTGGTAACAGACATACGAAAAAGCGTTTACTGCGCTTGGTTTCTGACACTTCAAACTTCGCAACTTTGGAATCTCAGGAAGAAACGAGGCAATGGTAGATGACTACGGAGTGTCGTATTTTTCGGAATGCGGCACTAAGCGTGGACTTCTGCGTTGCTTATCTTCTTGAGTGGCAATGCGAAGGCCTGAAGTGTAGGATAAGTAACAAAAAACAGACTCCCACGCTTTTTTTTTGTATTTTGTCGGTTACTTTTTGCACCGTAACGTCATAATATAGATAGAAACTCAAAAAAAAAAAAACGACCGTTATGCGAAAACATGTAGTTACAATTTTACTGTTGTGCTTGGCTGCCATGCCGTTGGCTGCACAACAATGGACAAGCGAACAACTTGCGCGGGCAAATACCGCACGCAACGCATCATATCTATCCGAACAAGAGAAGCAAGTGATTTTTCTGTGCAATCTGGCGCGTATGGACGGTGCCCTTTTTGCGGCCACCTATTTGGCGCAACACACGCCCAACAACCCGTCGAATTGGTACATCGCATCGCTGTATCGCGATTTGCAATCCGTCAAAGGCCGGCAACCACTCTACCCCGACAAACGGTTGTATGCCACGGCTGCCTATCATGCTGCCGACATGGGACGCAGCGGGCGCACCGGCCACACAAGTTCCGACGGAACCGGTTTTGCCGACCGCGTGTATGGAGGTTTAGGTGAAAAAACATACATCGCCGAGAACTGCTCGTACGGTTACAACAACGACCAAGCGATAAACATTGTAGTGCAACTGCTGGTAGATGCCAACGTTCCGTCGCTCGGACATCGCAAAAACATTCTGAATCCCGATTTAAGTGCCATTGGGGTGGCTATTGCGCCACACGCCATCTACGAATATATGTGCGTGATGGATTTTGCCAAATTGGCCAACGTCAGGCAATAGCCATCGCTACGACGGCTGATTGCCATTGACGTGATGGCGGGTTTCATTTACCACGCAAACAGCGGATAATCGGTCATCATGCTATTAACCTGCCGACGCACTTTCGTTATAACAGATTCATTTTCAGTATTTTGCAGAACCTCATCGATTAAATCGACAATCACGGGCATCATATCTTCTTTCAGACCGCGCGTGGTGATAGCCGGTGTACCAAAACGCAAGCCCGATGTTTGGAAAGGCGATCGCGTGTCGAAAGGCACCATATTTTTGTTGGTGGTGATATCGGCCGCTACCAAGGCTTTTTCGGCCACTTTACCGGTCAAGTCGGGGAATTTGGTGCGCAAATCGACCAACATCGAGTGATTGTCGGTGCCGCCCGAAATGATTTTGTAGCCTCTATCGACAAAGGCCTGCGCCATAGTGGCGGCATTCCGTTTCACCTGCTGCTGATAGGTTTTGAATTCGGGTTGCAGTGCTTCGCCGAAAGCCACCGCTTTGGCCGCCACCACATGTTCGAGCGGGCCACCCTGCGTGCCGGGGAACACAGCCGAGTCGAGCAACGCCGACATCTTTTTCACCTCGCCCTTGGGCGTGGTTTTGCCCCACGGATTTGGGAAATCTTCGCCCATCATAATGACGCCGCCACGCGGACCGCGCAACGTTTTGTGTGTTGTCGATGTTACGATGTGAGCATATTTCACCGGATTTTCGAGCAGACCGGCAGCAATCAAACCGGCCGGGTGCGCCATATCGACCATGAAAATGGCACCGATTTCGTCGGCCACGCGCCGAATGCGGGCATAGTCCCAGTCGCGACTATAAGCCGATGCGCCGGCAATAATCAACTTCGGGCGTTCGGTCAAAGCGACACGCTCCAATTGGTCGTAATCGACACGGCCGTCGGCCTCCTTCACGTTGTATTCGAGCGCATGGAACAGCAGTCCCGAAAAATTGACGGGCGACCCGTGCGACAGATGTCCGCCATGCGCCAAATTCAGTCCTAAAAACTTATCGCCAGGTTGCAAACATGCCATAAACACAGCCATGTTGGCTTGTGCGCCCGAGTGCGGTTGCACATTAGCCCAGCATGCGCCATAAAGTTGTTTCAGGCGGTCGATGGCCAACTGTTCGGCTTGATCCACCACCTCGCAACCGCCGTAATAGCGATGTCCGGGATAGCCTTCGGCATATTTGTTGGTCAGTACCGACCCCATGGCGCGCAACACTTGGTCGCTGACAAAATTTTCAGATGCAATGAGTTCAATGCCTTTCAGTTGGCGTTGACGTTCTTGCTCGATGATGTCGAAAATTGCGGTGTCTGATTTCATAATGAGTCTATTTTGGGTTGTTTTTCTAATTTTCTATTTCGCCTTCGTAAACCAACGTAGCCGTTCCTGTCAGATAAATGTGGTTGTCATTTTTCCAAGCCACTTGCAAGGTGCCGCCTCGCAAGGTTATTTCGGTTTCGCGGTCGGTTTTTTTGTTCAGCACAGCGGCCGTCAGTGCGGCGCAAGCGCCTGTGCCACAAGCCATTGTTTCGCCGGCGCCACGTTCCCAAACGCGCATCCGCAGATGTGTTCGGTCTATCACTTCGACAAATTCCACATTGGTTCGCTGCGGGAATAGTTCGCTGTATTCGATGGCTGCACCACGCCGTGCCAAATCCATTTTGTCGATGTCGGCGGCAAAAATAACCGTATGCGGATTGCCCATCGACACACAAGTGATGTCGTACACCTCGTCGGCTATAAACACTTGTTCATCAATCACTTGCTGTCTCGGTAAATCGACGGGAATGCGTTGCGTATCCAGCATCGGTTCGCCCATGTCGACGGTTACGCGTTCCACCCTATTGTGCGCATCGACAAACAAGCGCAAGGGGCGAATGCCGGCTTTCGTTTCGAGTGTCAATGCAGTTTTGTTCGTCAATCCGAAGTCGTACACATATTTTCCGATGCAACGGGCAGCATTGCCGCACATTTCGGCTTCGGAGCCATCGGCGTTGAACATGCGCATCCGAAAATCGCACGTTTCGGAAGGGAGAATCAGCACCAAGCCATCGGAGCCGATGCCCGTATGACGATCGCTCCACAAGCGGGCAAGCCGCTCGGGCTGTTCGAGTGTCTGCTGCAGGCAGTTGACGTAGATGTAGTCGTTGCCGATGCCGTGCATTTTTGCAAAACGGATTTTCTCTTTCATGCCAATCTATTTCTTTTTGCGCACGCTCCACCCGAAGCGACCGATTTCGTCGCCCAATTTATAGTAGTGTCCGTGCGAATAGGTTATCAACTTGGCTTCGTCGAGTTTGAAGGCGCCGGTTTCGGGGTCGATGAATTGTTCGTCGGCTTGCACATTGAGCACTTCGGCGATGAACATGTCGTGGCTGCCAAGCGGCAGTATCTGTTTCACGCGACACTCTATCGACAGCGGTGCCTCGACCACGATGGGTGCGGCCACTTTTTCGCCGCGCTGCGGTGTAAGGCGCATTTCGGCAAACTTATTGTAGTCTTTGCCGCTACGCACGCCGCACCAATCGGTGGCAAACGCCATCGCCTCGTTGGTGAGGTTCAGTACAAACTCGCCCGTGCGTTTGATGATGTCGTACGAATGACGTTCGGGACGAATGGACACATAGCACATGGCAGGGTCGGAGCAGATGGTGCCCACCCAACTTGCTGTCATCACATTATATTCCTGTTCGTTGGCGCCGCACGACACCAAAATGGCCGGTAGCGGATAAATCATTGTTCCGGGTCGCCACGATTGTTTCATATTTTTATGTCGGTTTTGAGTGTTTGTATCAAAAAAAACATTACAACTATTTGACGAATAAATCGGTAAATTCAAATTTTGTGGCGTCGAACAGGCCTTTGTCGGTCAGTTTTATCTCGGGGATAACGCTCAACGACATGAACGCCATGGTCATAAACGGTGCTTTGTATCGGCACCCCAAGCGTTCGGCAAAATTTTTGAGTTGGTAGTGACGTTTTGCCACACGCGCGCCATTGCGATACGACATCAGTCCGGCTATCGGCAGTGCCAATTCCACAGCGTCTTTGCCATCGACAACGACCAAACCGCCTTTCATCTCGATGATGGTATTGATAGCGCGCACGATGTCTTCGTCGGTGGCGCCAAGTGCAATGATGTTGTGCGAGTCGTGTCCGATGGTGGAGGCAATGGCTCCGCGCCGCAAGCCGAATCCGTGAATGAAACCCATCACCGGTTTGGCTTTCGAATGGCGCGACAAGCACACCAATTTCAGCACATCGTGCGGAATGTCGGAAACGACCAAGCCGTTTTCGATTTTTGGTGTCATCAACATTTGCGTCGTCAGCAACGAGCCTTCGGTAGTACCAATCACTTTGATATTACCTTCGTGTGCCGGCACTGCGATGTCGTCCACTGTAATCGGTTCAGCCAAGAAATGGTTCGGATAATTTGTGTCAAGCGGTGTGTCGTCAATCACAATTTGTTCGGTACACAAGCCATCGTCCACCACATGGTAGCCATCGATGTAGGTTTCTTGCAGATTGAACTCTTGCAAATTGTCCACCACGATGAAATCGGCATTATCGCCCACTTGCAACAGACCGTGTTTCAGGCCGTAGAGTTTCAGCGGCGTAACACACGCTGCGGTCAGCACATCCCACAATGGCAACCCGCGATGAATGGCACGCCGGCACATAGCGTTCAGATAGCCTTGTCCTATTTCGTCGGGATATTTATCGTCGGAGCAGAACATCACCTGTCCAGGGGCTTCGGCAATGATGGGTGCCAGCGCATCGAAGTCGCATGCGGCGCTGCCCTCGCGAATCTGGATGGTCATACCGAGTTTCACGCGTTCGCGCGCTTCGGCCAAGGTGGTGCATTCGTGGTCGGTGCTGATGCCTGCTGCTTGATATTTTTTCAGGTCGTCGCCGGTGAGCGCGGGCGAATGGCCATCGACAATTTTGCCGGCAGCCAACGTGGCATTGATTTTAGCTATCGTCTCGGGGTCGTTCGACAGCACACCGGGCACGTTCATCATCTCACCAAGTCCGTAAACCTCGTCGCGTTTCAGCAGTTCGGTCACCATGCGACTATCGACGGTGGCGCCCGCTGTTTCGAACGGCGTGGCCGGCACACACGCCGGTGCAGCGAAGTGGAAATGGAAACGCACTTTTTTGCCGCTGTCTATCATATAATTTACACCATCGACGCCCAGCACATTGGCTATTTCGTGCGGATCGGTTATCACGCCGATGGTACCTTGTTCCACAGCCAGACGCGCATAATGCTCAGGCGTCAGCAGGGTCGATTCGATATGAATGTGCGAATCGTAAAATCCCGGCATAATATAGGGTGCGTTGTCAGGAACAGCCACTTCGGTTCGACGCACAATTTTGCCGTTTTCAAACTCAATCTCGCCATCAAACATGCGGCGATTGAGCACATCTACTATGTGTCCTCTTACTATCATAACCTCAATTTATTTTCTAAAGATGACTTTTGCCCAACCGAAGTCGCCCGGTTGCGTCATTTTTATCCATGCGATGTGTGCGCCGCCATTGATAATCAAGAACGCAGCATTGAGCACAATCAGGAACGGATCGAGCAAAATGGAGAATAATGCAATACCGGCAATGCTATAAATCACCCACCACATCCATGCATCATTTTTTTGCCAAATCATCAACAAATTGGCAAGGAATGACGCGGCCACCACAATGCCGCTGAGCAATTTGATGTGCCAATCGGCAAATAAATCGTGATTGTCGCCGGTATAAGTGAGTAAAACAAAATCGAGCGCAACGAAGGTGATAAGTGCCAAAATTTCAAGTAGAAAACCTTTCACATCAAGATATTTTGGGCGCAACTCCGCAACACCGGCTGCCGAGGAAAGCGTATTCCGACGCCAACCCATCAGCGATTTCAGTTGAAACGGCACAAATATGAACAGATACAGAATCATTTGATCGACCGCACCAATCATATAAAATTTAATGGCCAACAACACCGACATCACTACACCCAAATAGAATCCGGCATAGTTTTTGGGATTGGTAATGGTCAATACATACGCCGTGCCAAAAATACTGCCGGGAATACCGATGATAAATGCCCAGTTGACCACATCGCCATTGTGCCATTGCAACAAACGACCGGCAAGCGACGGACAAAAATATTCCACCACATAAAGGACAACAAATAGGGCAGCAAAAATAAGAACAGACCACAACGTCTTTTGCCCAAGTTCTTTAGCTAATTGTTTGCGAATAGAATCCATAAAAAAATGTATTTAGATTTTTGAAGGTTAAAGTCGTGTACGACGCAACTTCGGCCACTCGCGCCAATAGACCACCAACGCATAGATGACTATCAGCACAACCCGACAAAGATAACAAGCCCACAGCACATCGCACCAATAATGCACCACCAACGCATAGATGCCCAACAGCACACATGACAACGCAAAGTAACCACCAATGGCACGCAAATCGTACGGCACGCGCAAATAGTGCTGTCCCACCACATACGACAGCACCATGATAGTCAAATAGCACACAAACGACGCCCACGCCGATGCCATATAACTCATCGACGGAACACACAACACATTGATTGCCAACGTAATGACACAACCAATCAGCGAAAAATATGTGCCAAAAATTGTCTTATCCGTCAGTTTGTACCAAAGCGACAAATTGAAAAATATGCCTTGAAAAACGTACGAAAACAACACTATCGGCACCACACGCAATCCCGACCAATACGCCGGACTGATGATCAATTTCAAAATATCGAGAAAAAATATCATGCCCAACAGAATGAACAACGAGGCAATGATGTAGTATTTCATAATGTCGGCATAGGCTTCCACGCTGTTTTTATCTTTGTGGCGCGCAAAAACAAACGGCTCGTAAGCATACCGAAAAGCCTGCGTAAACATCATCATCACCATGGCAATTTTGAAACACGCTCCATAAATACCCAACTCGGTTTGCGCATCGCCGGCCGTGTACAAAAATGGAAATAAAATTTTGTCAACCGTCTGATTCATAATGCCGACAATGCCCAACACCAACAGCGGCAACGAATAGCGCAACATCTGCGACAACACGCGCCACGAGAAATCGAATTTTTCGGCCAACATTGCCGGCAACAAACACAACGTCTGAATGGCAGTCGATAAAATGTTGGCCACAAACACATAACCGACGCCGTAATCAGGCCGGTAGAACCACGCCACCAATTCCGGACGCCACACCATTATTTTCGGACAAAGCACCAAGAAAAAGAGATTCAACGCAATGTTCAACACCACGAACAGCAATTTGAGCAGTGCGAAACGCATCGGTTTGCGACGATAGCGCAAGTAGGCAAACGGAATGCTGGCAAAAGCATCCATAGCCACCACTACGGCCAACATCGCAATAAATTCGGCATGCGCACCATAGCCCAACCGATCGGCAATAGGCTGCCTGAACAGCACGCAGCACACGGCAAACACCAACGAAGTTACACCCACCGACGTCAAAGCCGTGGTATAAACTTGATTAGGCTTTTGGTCATCGCGGTTGGCAAAACGGAAGAAACCCGTTTCCATGCCATACGTCAGAATGACCAACAACAAGGCCGTCCACGCATACAGATTGGTTACGATGCCGTAGTCGGACTGCTGCGCCAACACAAACGTGTACAGCGGCACCAACAGCCAATTCAGAAATTTGCCGACAATGCTGCTCAACCCGTAAATCACGGTCTCTTGCGCCAATTTTTTCAATCCTGACATTGTTTTCTCTCGTATTTTTGTCAAAACAAACTGCCTTGTGCAGCCGGTTTAATGCGCCCCAAATGTTTATAGGCCAACTCGGTAACTTCGCGACCGCGCGGCGTGCGTTTGATAAATCCTTCTTTTATCAGAAATGGTTCGTACACCTCTTCTATCGTGCCGGAGTCTTCGCCCAACGCCGTGGCTATCGTGCCCAAACCCACAGGTCCGCCGTTAAATTTATCGATGATGGTCAGCAAAATTTTATTGTCTATTTCGTCGAGACCATACGTGTCGATGTTCAAAGCTTCGAGTGCAATGCGGGCTATTTCGACATCTATTTTGCCACTGCCCTGCACTTGGGCAAAATCGCGCACCCGACGCAACAACGCATTTGCAATACGCGGCGTACCACGACTGCGCAACGCTATTTCTGTAGCAGCATCGTCGGCTATCGGCACGGCAAGTATCGACGCCGAACGTTTAATGATGTTGCGCAACACCGACTCGTCGTAATATTCGAAATGGCAGTTAATGCCGAAACGCGCACGCAACGGACTTGTGAGCAAACCGCTGCGAGTAGTCGCACCGACAAGCGTAAACGGCTCTAAATCAATCTGTACCGACCGCGCGCTCGGACCTTTGTCGATCATAATGTCGATACGGAAATCCTCCATTGCCGAATAGAGGTACTCCTCGACCACAGGGCTCAGACGATGTATTTCGTCGATAAACAACACGTCGTTGCGCTCGAGGCTCGTCAGCAAGCCGGCCAAATCGCCCGGTTTGTCGAGCACCGGCCCCGATGTTACTTTGAACCCCACGCCCAACTCGTTGGCAATGATGTTCGACAAAGTGGTTTTGCCCAATCCCGGCGGACCGTAGAGCAACACATGGTCGAGACTCTCGCCACGCTGTTTGGCCGCCTGCACAAAAATCGACAGGTTTTTCACCACTTGTGTCTGTCCGCGAAAGTCGGAAAACGCCAATGGGCGCAACGCGCGATCGAAATCGCTGTCGGCCTCGACCTGCGAACGATGTATATCAAACTCCGGCATATCAACCTCTTACTTACTGTCAATCAATTAGTTATTTTGTCAAATAGTGAAAAGCCTCCTCCAACGTACCGACGCCGGCCAACACATCGGGCGTTCCGTCGGCCACGATACACCCACGATTGATGACCACCACACGCCTGCACAACGCCTGCACCTCCTGCATGATGTGCGTCGAAAAGAGAACGGTTTTTTCCTGCCCGATTTCGGCTATCAAATTACGAATCTCCAGCAACTGATTCGGGTCGAGCCCTGTTGTCGGTTCGTCGAGAATGAGCACTTGCGGGTCGTGTATCAGCGCCTGCGCCAAACCCACCCGTTGCCGATAGCCTTTGGATAGTTGCCCGATGCGTTTGTGGCATTCCGGCGTCAAACCGGTGCGCTCAATCAACGTATCGATGCGTTCGCGCCTATTGGACAAACCATAAAATCCGGCTGCAAACTCCAGATATTCACGCACATACATATCGAGGTAAAGCGGATTGTGTTCCGGCAGATAGCCCACCAAACGCCGCACGGCGCGATTTTGCGCCGACATCGTTTCGCCACAAATGCACACACGGCCGACATCGGGCTGCACATAGCCGGTAACAATCTTCATCAGCGTCGATTTGCCGGCGCCATTCGGTCCGAGAAAAGCCACAATTTCGCCGGCGGCAAGCGACAAACTGACATCGTTCAACACCTGTTTATCGCCATAGCGTTTGCTGATATGTTCTATCGTCAACGACATAATGATTCTGAATTTACAAAGATACGTTTTTTACCGATTCCGACCATCAAAAAAAAAGCGAAATTTCGTTCCGTTGTTTTTGCGGCAGTCAATCGTGCGGATTGTTGCTCGACAATAGTCCACAGGCTGCCGCAATATCCTCGCCACGCGACCGCCTGATGGTACAAATAATTCCGTTATCTGTCAGATAATCACGCATTTGCGTCATCGCTTCGAGCGACGGGCTGTGCAAGTCCAAATCAGGAATGGCGTGGAATCGTATCAAATTGACCCGACACGGCAGGCCGGCCAACAGACGCACAATTTGGCGTTGATGGCGAGGCGAATCGTTCACGCCTTCGAACACAATATATTCGAACGACACACGACGTTGGTGTGCGAAATCATGCTTTTTCAGTTCGGCCACAACACGCTCAATCGGGTAGGCTTTTTCGGCCGGCATCAACGCGGCACGCCCATCGGGGAACGGATTGTGCAAACTGATAGCCAAATGCGCTTCGCTGTGTTCCAAAAATTGTTTCAAACCGGGCAACAGCCCTACGCTCGACACCGTAATGCGGCGCGGGCTCCAAGCCATCGCCCAATCGGCCGTCAAAATTTCGAGCGTTTTCAAAATTTCGAGCGTATTGTCGAACGGTTCGCCCATGCCCATAAACACAATATTGGTCAACGAGGCACTATCGGGCACGCTGAGTATTTGGTTGAGTATCTCGGCAGCCGTCAGATTGCCGCTCCATCCTTGTTTGCCCGTCATGCAAAAACGACAGTTCATTTTACACCCCACTTGGCACGATACGCACAGCGTAGCACGCTCATCTTCAGGGATATAGACTGTTTCGACCAAACCGTTGGTCGTTTGAAAAAGATACTTTTTCGTACCATCGACCGACACGGCTTCGTGTACCGGTGCTACCCTGCCAAGCACATAATGTTCGGACAGCAATGCGCGGTTGGCCGCCGATATGTCGGTCATCGCGTCAAACGAGGCAACACGTTTCACATACATCCAACGCAGAATCTGTTTGGCGGCAAACTTGGGCATACCCAACGCCGCCACCAAAGCCTGCATCTCCGTCAAACTTTTCCCTATTAAAGTTGGTTTCTGTTGCATCGTTCTGCAATTTAGGCGACAGCGAAGATGCGGCTTTGACTACTGCCACATCTCCGCCATAACCACCAAATTCTCGTCGTTATTTAACAATCACTTTCTGCACCGCCGTTTCCGTCGTTACTACATAAACGCCTTGCAATGAGCCGTTTAAGCGGGTAACATCACGGCCAAGCAGGTCATAAATGCGGAAGGCGCCGGCACATACCACGCGGCCGTCTTCTACATACAATCCATCGATTTCGACCTGTGTCAGAGCCGTTGGCGGCATTACCTCTATCGCCGTCGGGCAGAATACCGGCCGATTGTAGTAATAGACAATACCCTCGATTTGGTACATATCGTCCTCGGTTACTGGCGCCATGCTGTTAAACATATCGTAAATTGGCACCGCCACCTCGCCAATCGTTACCAACGAATCGCCTTTGAAAGTAACATTCTCGGCACTGATATAGCGGCACGCATCAGCCGAATCGATAGGCGCGGTTTGCACTTCGGGCAATACCGCTTCGCCTTGTTTCGATTGGAATGCCGCCGTCAAAGTGATATTCGGATTGCCGTAATAGTTTTTGTAGAGTCCTTTTACATCCGTCAGCACATAACCATTGTCGAGGTCTTTGCCATACAGATTGCTACCGTCGAACAACATCATCGATCCGGTGTCGTCGCGCACAAAAATATATTTATCGTATTTTTTCGTAACCACCACCGGTTGCAGATAACAAGTCGTCAAATCGTCCAGCGCCTTGACTTCGGCCACGGTCAGGCGTTTATCCACCGTCAGCGAAACGATGAATTGGGTGTTGGTCGCACCACTCGTCAGCAACAGCGTATCGACATAGTGACCAACGGCATCAGCCTTGTACGACACGGTGATGTAGTCGCCATCGCGGTCGAGCAACGTGGTGTCGATGCTGAACACCGTGCCATTGGCCAACGTAGCGACGATATTTTCGGTCAGATTGATAGCATTGACTTCGACCTTACGGCTACCGGCAACCGTCGATTCGTCCAACAACGCCGTGCCAAAGTTCACCATACCGCTTTTGATGTAGGGTGCGTCCACATCTTCGACCGTATAGAGTTTATACAGAGCCACTTTTGTGTAACTGATATTGGCATAACAGCCAAAAATAGGCGTACCGCCGTTGTAGTTGTATTGTATGATGTTGCCCAGCGAAGTGCCCTGACTTGTGATAGTGGCCGCTCCCTCGGCGTCGATTTCAACATTCCAAGCGCCGTTCCAGCCATATTCCGAACTATAAATGGTATCCCACACAGCCAAACGGTTTTTGGTTTTGCCGCCGCTGGCCACCAAGTACCAATCGGTATAATCGACAAAAGCGAAATAAGGTACATCGCCCTCGCGCACGCCCTTTTCGACGGTATAGATGGCCGCTGCATTTTCGTTCACCGTGCTGCGGTCGGCCGAATAGACGCCGTCAATGGCATGAATATTGTTTTTGCTGTTCGCTTCGTCGAACACGCCCATGATTTTATTCGACGAACCATCGGCCACGCCGAAAATCACTTGGTCGCCATCTTGCAAACTGTTGACATCGGTTACCAAACGATACTCGTCCATCGTCAAGCCCGGCACATTCGGGCTGGCATTATCTGCTTTGATGGTTATCGAATTGATGTAAATGGAGTTTTCGGTACACCACACGGTCAGGGTAACTTTGCCGCTCTGCCCTGCCGGCACCGCAATCTCGACATCGCGATTATAACTACCGGCGCCACTCGTTTCCGGTTTGACTACTTCAATCTTCAACGAATCGTTATCGCCCACTCTGAACACGATGGCACCTTGACCTTTCGACGCATTTTGGCAAAAATTCACGCCGATGCGGCGCACATTATTAAACGCCAACACAGATGTCGCGCCGGCGCCCGATTTGGCAGTCGTTACCTGTACGCCCTTGTCATACACACGACCATCGGCGGCTACATTACCTTTATGACACGCATTTGCCGTGCCGTTCGCCACCCAACCATCGGTTTTACCATCGGTCGCAACCGTACCGACTTGCGATTTCCAATCGAGCGAGGTAAAGGTGTACGTTGTTCGTGCGGCGAATGCGCCCATGCAGAGGCACGCCAACACCAGAATAGAGATATTTCTTTTCATGACATAAAAACATTAAGGTTATACAAACGTACAAAGTTAGTACAAATATTTCGACAAAACAAGCATCTGGGGCGTTTATTTGCACAAAAAAAATCCTTTGCGGAATTAGCGCAAAGGATTTTCGGTTATTTTATTCAATCAGAACTTGTTCAAGCCTTGTTTTCGCCCTCTTTGCCGTTTTTTTTGCGCAACTGCAACCGACGCAGTTCGTAAGCAATCGGGGTGGCCACGAACAGTGTCGAGTATGTACCCACAATCACGCCAAGCATGATGGCAAACACAAATCCGCGAATAGTTTCGCCGCCAAAGATAAAGATGGCGAGCAACACAATGAACGTACTCAACGATGTGCTGAACGTACGGCTCAAAGTCGAGTTCAACGAGTCGTTGATTTGGCGTGCCGGCTCGCGTTTCGGGTAAAGACCGATGTTCTCGCGAATGCGGTCGAACACAACCACGGTGTCGTTGATAGAGTAACCGATTACCGTCAGAATGGCGGCGATGAACGATTGGTCGATTTCGAGCGAGAACGGCATGATGCTGTAGAATATCGAATAAACACCCAAGATGAAGAGCGAGTCGTGTATCAAACCGGCTACAGCACCTACCGAGAACGTCCAGTTGCGGAAACGAATCAAGATGTAAAGGCCAATGCCGAGCAAAGCAAATACGATAGCCCACACCGCCGATGTTTTGATGTCGTCGGCAATAGACGGACCTACTTTTTGCGAACTTTGTATGCCATAGTTGTCCACACTGCTATCCTCGAGCGAAGCGGCATATACGCCATCGACAACGGTGTAACGTTGAACGAACATTTCTTTCGTAACTTGCTCATTCAGATAGGGTTTCAAATTTTCGTACAACATTGTTTCGATAACATCATCGATGGAGTCGCTGTTGTTTTCAACAGCATAGTTGGTCGAAATGCGCACCTGATTGTCGGCACCCATGGTTATCACGTTCAGTTGCGAGCCATCGAACACGGGACTCAGCGTTTCGCGCAAGGCTTCGGCATCGACCGGTTGTTCGAAACGTACCACATAGTTACGTCCGCCGGAGAAGTCAATACCTTGTTTGAGGCCGCGCGTCGAAAGCGACACAACAGCAGCCACCAACAATACGCCCGAGATGATATAACCCACAATGCGTGCTTTGACAAAATTGAATTGCGTGTTTTGGAACCAGCGACGTGTAATATTGGTAGTGAACGTAATGTGGCGTTCTTTGTCGCCTTTTACCAAACGTTCGTACACCAAACGTGTCAGGAACACGGCCGTAAACACCGAAGTGATGATACCGATAATCAGCGTTGTGGCAAAGCCTTTGATGGGGCCTGTGCCGAAATAGGCCAAAATGATACCGGTCAGAATGGTTGTAACGTTGGCGTCGATGATGGCCGACAAGGCGTTTCCGTAACCATCGCTGATGGCTTTTTTGAGGTTTTTGCCTGCGCGCAACTCTTCGCGAATGCGTTCATATATCAGCACATTGGCATCGACGGCCATACCCATTGTCAGCACTATACCGGCGATACCCGGCAAGGTGAGCACTGCTTGGAACGACGACAAGATGCCGAACAAGAAGAATATGTTGCAAAGCAACGCCAAGTCGGCAATGAGTCCGGGAATGAGTCCGTAGTAGAACACCATATATAATAGCACGAGGCAGAATGCGATGATGAACGAGATGAGGCCATCGTGAATGGCAACTTGTCCCAACGACGGGCCAACCACATCTTCTTGTACGATGCGCGCCGGAGCCGGCATTTTACCAGATTTCAAGATGTTGGCCAAGTCTTTGGCTTCGTCTTGTGTGAAGCGGCCGGAGATTTGCGAACTACCGCCGGTGATTTCGGTGTTTACCGTTGGGAACGAATATACATAGCCGTCAAGTACGATGGCAATGGATTTGCCGATGTTTTCTTTGGTCAGGCGCGCCCATGTTTTGGCACCTTCGGCGTTCATTTTCATATTGACTACGGCGCCGTTGGTAAATTGGTCGAAATCGACGCCGGCATCGGTGATGACATCGCCTTCGAGCGGCGCGCGTCCGTCGCGGTTAGCGGCTTTGATGGCAATCAGTTGGAAGGCTAATTGTTTAGCCGTTTCGTCCACCGGTTTGACAGTCCATTTCAGCAGCAGATCGCGCGGGAACAAGTCGCGCACTTGTTTCATGCCGAGCATGGCGTTCACTTTGGCGGTATCCGATGCCAACACAGTGCCGACAACCGGTCCGTAGTTGCCTTCGGTGTGTAGCACAGCAAACAGCGGGTTGTTGCGTTTGAAGGTTTCGTAGCGTTCGGCTTCGGCGGCGGCATCATCGGCCGATTCGTCGGTTTTGAGCGCTGCTACGAGTTCGTTGGCAGTGGTGTCGGTCGTAACAGCCGGTTGTTCGGGTTGAGTTTCGGCAGCCGGTTGTTCTACAACGCCGTTGATTTCGCGCACGATGTCGTTGGCTTGTACGAATATCGGCATCAGTTCCGATGCGTTGAAAGTTTCCCAAAACTCAAGGTTGGCCGATCCTTGCAGCAATTTGCGCACACGTGCCGGTTCTTTGATGCCCGGCAGTTCGACCAAGATGCGACCGCGAGCGTCCAAGCGTTGGATGTTCGGTTGTACCACACCGAAGCGGTCGATACGCGAGCGCAACACATTGAACGAGTTGTCGATGGCGGCGGTTACTTCATCGTCGAGCACTTTCATCACCTCTTCGTTCGACGAGCTGAGTTGAACGCGGTCTTTCAGTTCGTAAGTGCTGAAGATGGTGGAGAGTTGTGCGTTGGGAGCGATTTTTTCAAATTCCTCTTGGAACAACACCAAGAAATCGGTGCCCGACGTAGCTTGACGAGCCCGTGCATTGTCCAACGCTTGTGTAAATTCCGGCGTCGTGTTGTAGCCCGAAAGTACGCGTAAGATGTCGGGAACAGAAACTTCCAAAATGACATTCATACCGCCTTTCAAGTCGAGGCCGAGGTTGATTTCTTTTTCGCGGCATTCTTTGAGTGTGTACCCAAACCAAACGTTTTCGCCGGCGATACTGTCGAGATATTCGTAATACTTCTGATTGTCGCCCTGCGCAGTCGTTTTGGCCTGCGAGTCCCAATAGTTGGTAACAAAACTGAACGACAGATAGAAAAGGCAGACGCATGCCAGTGCTATCGCGAACATCCTTACTAATCCTTTGTTTTGCATAACTAAAATTTTTGTTTATTTTACGATTAACTATTCAAATGCCAATTTAGCGTGCAAAGTTACGTTTTTTTTTTGGCATTTCGCACATTTTTGCGACTTTTTCATTTCAAATATATCAATTCAACTGAAAATCAGGAACTTACAAATAAAAAATATTATTTTTGCCAAAACCGTAAAGAGTTTGGTAAAAAAAATCTATCTTTGCAAAGATATTCACCCTAATTAAATAGGCACGATTTTTGTTGAACACAACCATAAGAAACACACCAAACAGATGAAAGGAATTATTTTGGCCGGCGGCAGCGCCACGCGTCTTTATCCGCTTTCGAAAGCCATTTCCAAACAGATTATGCCGGTTTACGACAAACCGATGATTTACTATCCGCTCTCCACGTTGATGTTGGCCGGCATTCGCGAAGTGTTGGTCATTTCGACACCGCGCGATTTACCCATGTTTCGCGATTTGCTGGGCGATGGGTCGTCGCTCGGCATGCAGTTTTCGTACAAAGTACAGGAAACGCCCAACGGTTTGGCGCAGGCGTTTGTGCTTGGTGCCGAGTTTTTGAACGGCGAAAAAGGCTGCCTGATTCTTGGCGACAACATGTTCTACGGACAAAACTTTTCGGCGATGCTGAAACGTGCAGCGGCACTCGACAAAGGTGCGTGCGTGTTCGGCTACTATGTGAAAGACCCGCGCGCCTACGGTGTTGTGGAATTTGATGCCAACGGTCGTGTCATCTCGTTGGAAGAAAAACCGGCCGTACCCAAAAGCCATTATGCCGTGCCGGGACTCTATTTCTACGACGAAACAGTGACGGAAAAAGCAGCGAACTTGCAGCCATCGGCACGCGGCGAATACGAAATAACCGACTTGAACAAACTCTATCTGGCCGAAGGCACGCTGAAAGTGGAACTCTTCGGGCGCGGTTTTGCGTGGCTCGACACCGGCAACTGCGACAGTCTGCTCGAAGCGTCGAACTTTGTGGCCACCATACAAAACCGACAAGGATTTTATGTCAGTTGCATCGAAGAGATAGCATGGCGCAACGGCTGGATTTCGGACGAACAATTAGCCGCACTCGGCGCTGCGCTCGACAAAACAAACTACGGAAAATATCTGCTCGAATTGCTTCAAAAATGACGACTATGCCCAACGACAGCCACACACCACACGCCGGCACGGTGCAAGAGTTCTACATCGACGCAACGGCTGACAATCTGAAAATCAGCGTATTGACGGCAACTCCGGCCGCAGACACAGCGCCGCGAGCCATCGTTCAAATAGTGCACGGCATGTGCGAGCACAAAGAGCGTTATCTGCCGTTTATGCAATACCTGAACACGCGCGGCTACATCTGCATTGTGCACGACCACCGCGGCCATGGCAAAAGTATCCGCACCGCCGACGATTTGGGTTATTTCTACAACGGCGGCTACGAAGCCATGATAAACGATGCGCACGCCGTAACACTTTGGGCGAAACAGCACTTTCCAAACAAGCCGCTCTACCTGTTCGGACACAGCATGGGTTCGATGGTAGTGCGCTCGTACACAAAACGTTACGACAACGAATTGTCGGGATTGATAGTGTGCGGCAGCCCGAGTTACAACGCCGGCAGCCTTGTCGGACGAGGTGTTGCCCAACTGCTGTCGTTCGTACGCGACAGCCACCACCGCAGTGCGTTTATTCAAAAATTAGCCTTCGGCAACTACAACCAGAAATTCGGGCAGGTACAATCGCCCAACGCGTGGATCTGTTCCGACCCGGAAATAGTGGCGTGGTACGATGCCAATCCGCTCTGCAATTTTACATTCACGGTCAACGGTTTCGACAATCTGTTTGCGTTGATGCGCGATGCCTATTCGCCAAAACATTGGTCAATGGCACAACCGCAACTGCCGGTGCTGTTCGTGTCGGGTGCCGACGATCCGTGTCTGATTTCGCCGGCAAAATTCGACCAAGCCGTTGCATTGATGCGCCAAGTAGGCTACCAAAATGTCGGGAGCAAACTCTACGCCGGCATGCGCCACGAGATATTGAACGAGCGGGGAAAAGAACAAGTCTGGCGCGACATAGCCGACACAATCGACAGATGGCAAAATGCTGATAAACAATAAATTAACAATATGGAAATAATCGAAACACCTATCAAAGATTTGGTCATCGTGCAGCCAAAGGTATTCGACGATGCCCGCGGTTTTTTTCTCGAGACATACAACGCCGAGCGTTACCATGCAGCCGGCATCGTGCAGAATTTCGTACAAGACAACATGTCGAAATCGTCGTACGGCGTAGTGCGTGGGCTACACTTTCAGCGCGCGCCATACAGCCAAGCCAAACTTGTGTCGGTAACGGTGGGGCGCGTGTGGGACGTAGCCGTCGATTTGCGTGCCGGATCGCCCACCTACGGGCAATGGTACGGTGTGGAACTGACCGCAGAGAATCATCGTCAGTTTCTGATTCCGCGCGGATTTGCACACGGTTTTTCGGTATTGAGCGACACTGCCATATTCACCTACAAATGCGACAATCCGTATCACCCCGAAGCCGATGGCGGCATCTTGTTCAACGACCCCGATTTGGCCATCGATTGGAAAATTCCGGCCGACAAAATGCTGCTTTCGGACAAAGACACCAAACATCCGTTGCTGCGCGAGGCGAAAATTGCATTTTAGACTATCGCTGCGCCGGCAAAATCGATAAAAAAAATAATGCTAATTCGTTAATTGAAAGCGAGTTAGCATTATTTTTTTACAAACATTACCAAGGCTTCAACGCAAGCGGTCGGCGGCACGCACCTTGGCCTCGTCCTTGCCGATGCCGCGCAGAGCGAGCCACGTCAAGATGATGTTGACCAACGGGAAGACGGCAGCCAACTGCGGCACAAACGACACATCGAATTTATCGACCACCTGCCAGATGCACACGCCCAAGACAGCGTAATAGCCCAACATAAAGAGCATATTCAGAATACAAAGACGAATTTGCAACATGCGTTTGCGGAAGAGCCAAATAGTAGCGAATGCCACTATCGGTATCAACAACGAGATGGCAAACAAGCCCCAGAAATGCGCAGTAACGGCGGCCGGCTGTGCCGACAGCGACTGCAACTGCCACGCCGACAACTGCAACTGCCACAAATCGTTGTAAAAATTTGCCACAGGCAAAGCGCAACTCAACGCCGCCAACATGGTTACAATCATCAGATAGATAGTTTGAATTCGTTGCAACATAATTCGCAATCAGTTTATAGGTTCAACATTACTTGTTTTCAGAACAAGCGCGCCAAAAGTCCTTTGCGTTTTTTGGGTTCGTGGTCGTTGGTGCCCTGCAATGCCTCGTCGAGCGTTTCGCCAAACTTGACCATGCGATAGATGACACCCCAATCGGGCAGGCCGCTCACATTGCGGTCGTCGATATAGAGGTCGGCCACCACCTTGCGCGACTGCATATCGTCGCGTTTTTCCTCGGGATAATTGGCGTTGACAGCATAAAATTCAAGCCCGTTTTTCCGGCAAAACTCGACAGCCTCGTCAAGCAAAGTGCCCTCGCGCACGCTCCATAATATCAGGTTGCAGCGGCACTCCTTTTGCAGGCGTTTCAGCACATCGAACGCAAACGGAATCGGTTTCCCGATTTTCGGATAAGCGTGTTCTACGATGGTACCATCAAAATCTACTGCTATGGTCATATCGACAAACGGGATTATAGGTTAAACAGATTGATTATCAGAACTTTGTACTTCTGCGTCGGACAAATCCTGTTCTACTTTGTTGCGTGTCGGTTTGCAAAAATAGAGTGCTATGGCCGAAATGCCGGCCAACCACAGCAACGACTGTTCGCACAACACATAGTAGAAAAAGAGCGACGCCACCAAGCCCACCGTTACCACCGCCAAGCGCACTTTGGCCACGCGCCCGTAGCGACGGCATCTGTCGGCCGCATCGGACACAGCGTGCAAACGCGCCACCATACGGCTGAACCATTTGAGTATCAACGGTGTGCTGACGATGACATAAAGAATGATGATGGTGTAAACGGCCACATTGGCCGGTGTTTTCGGCTCGACGACAAACCACTGCCGCGTTACACAAAAATAGCCTAAAGTGGCGGCTGCCACAGCCAAAACGAATGCGCCGTAATACCAAAAAATCAGTGTTTTACGTAATTTTTCCATACTATTTCAGTTTTGTTTCAATGTAGCGAAAGCCACGCGATTGCGAATCGAGCGCCCCAACGTTACCTCGTCGGCAAACTCGAGTTCGTCGCCCACGGCCACGCCACGCGCGATAGTTGTAATTTTCACATCGTAATCGGCCAATTTCCGAAAGATGTAGAAGGCCGTGGTGTCGCCCTCCATGTTGGGGCTCAACGCCAAAATCACCTCTTCGACACCGCCGTTGGCGACACGTTCCACCAGCGATGCTATCTCCAAATCGGCGGGGCCGATGCCATTCATCGGCGAGATGATACCGCCCAACACATGGTACAAGCCGTTGTATTGTTGAGTGTTTTCGATAGCCATCACATCGCGCACGTTTTCGACCACGCAAATCTGCTCGCCCTTGCGCGACGCATCGCTGCAAATGCGGCAGACATCGGTATCGGATATGTTGTGGCACACGGCACAATGTTTGATTTCGGTGCGCAACCGCACAAGTGCCTCGGCCAGTTCGGTTACTTCGGCTTCGTCCTGTTTCAGCAGGTGCAAAGCCAACCGCAATGCGCTTTTGCGCCCAACGGCAGGAAGTTTGCTCAATGCGCCGACTGCGCGCTCCAGCAATTCCGACGGATATGTTTGCTGCATCGACATATTCTAATTCGAGGCTACAAAGATACACATTTTCTATCAAAAATAAAACCTTTTGTAACAATATCTGTTGGTAACATAGCATTTATTTTGTACTTTTGCAGAAATTTTTGTATCACACTATTATGGAAACTTGGAAAAAATATGTAGCATTACTGCTTATCTGCATTGCATTGTTGGCCATTTTCGTCATCGAGGACAAACCTGCCAGGCGCCAATACTACACCGATGCCGGTTATGTATTCGGCACCACCTATCACATCACCTACGAAGCCGACACGCCACTCACCGCCGACATACATGCAGCGTTGCGCCGTGTGGACAATTCTCTGTCAATGTTCAACAAGCACTCGACCATTGCGGCTGTCAATCGCAACGACAGCACTGTGGTACTCGATTCGCTGTTTGTGCGTGTATTCAACCGCAGCCTCGAAATAACCACCATCACCAACGGGGCTTTCGACATCACCGTGGCACCGCTTGTCAATTTATGGGGGTTCGGATTCGACAAGCGCAGCCTTGTTACTCCCGAACGTCTCGATTCGGCGTTCCGTTTGGTCGGTTACCGCCAAGTAAAACTTGTCGATGGCAAAATTGTCAAAAACGACCCCGGCATCATGCTTGATGCGAGTGCCATAGCCAAAGGTTTTGCATGCGACGTAGTGGCCGAAACGCTGATGCAACACCACATCGAAAATTACATTGTGGAAATAGGCGGCGAAGTAGCCGTGAATGGTCATAACGCCAAAAGTGAGGCCTGGCGCATCGGCATCAACAAGCCGGTAGAAGACAGCCTGTCGGTAACGAACGAGATACAACAAGTAGCCACACTCACGCACGGCGGCATGGCCACATCGGGCAATTATCGCAATTTCTATGTGAACAACGGCAAAAAATTTGCACACACCATCGACCCGCTGAGCGGCTATCCCGTGCAACACTCGCTGCTGAGCGCCACCATCGTAGCCGCCGACTGCATGACCGCCGATGCCTGCGCCACAGCCTGCATGGTGATGGGATTGGACAGCAGTCTGAATTTTTGCCGCCAACATGGTTTGGAAGGCTATTTTATCTACGCCGAAGGCGACAATTTCAAAGAGATTTGGACAGAAAAATTTCCGATAAAACAATAGTCCAATGACACGACACAACCTACTCATCGCTATGCTGCTCTTGTGCAGCACCGCCACTATAGCCGACGATGCCACGCCGGCTGCCAAAGACAGTTTGAACGAGCAATCGGGATTTGCACGATTTTTTTCGCGCCTATACATTCCGTGCGAAATAGGCGTAGCATACAGCCCGGCGGGCATGCTGAAACCCGGCTACACGCTGAAAGTAGCGCTCGAATGGCGCCACAGTCAAGCCAAAGGCCTTTACTACTGCCTGATATACAACGATCGCGCCCTTGGTTACAGCAACCAACTGCCTATCGGCAGCAATCTGACCAAAGGCAAAGCGCACTTTTCCGATGTCATCATCGGGCCGGGCTACCGCTTTGCCGTATGCAAAAATTTCTGCATCGCCACACTGCTGCAAGCAGGCGTATCTATTTGCGAATACAACAGCGTGATTCCCAGCAGTTTGAACGACCCCGGAAATCCGGGCGAGCCACTCTACGATTTGGAAGACCGGACGAACATCACGCCCGTATTGCGTCTGTCGGCCTACTTTGAATACTATCTGTTCAAAACCTTCGCCCTCTTTTTGTCGGCGGGCTACACCCAGCACCTGCAGCCAACGCCATTCAGCCACACATTAGGCACCGACGGCTGCCTCGGCGTCAACGTCGGCTTCACCACCACGCTGTATTAGAGGATGCGTTATGGTAACGCTATTTTTGTATATTTGTATCAAGTTTCGATCACGACAATAAATGCGATAAATCAACGAATTATATGCAAAAAAAACAAAAAATTTCGCTTTCACGTTTGGAGTCTTTCTTGAAGGCTCAATGCGACCGTTTACGTACCAGCATGGATGCAGCGGAATACAAGAATTATATCATTGCACTGCTCTTTTTGAAACGCATCAACGACCAATTTGAGATAGACCGCATAGCACTGAAGGAGTCGCTCCGAAAGCAGTATCCCGACGCAGACGACAACGACATAGCAAACGAGTTGGATATTCCGGAAAAATACAACTGCTACGTTCCGGGAAAAGCCCGTTGGGAGTTTGTATTGAACCCGACAGACGACGAAGGCGCTATTATCAGTTACGCCGACGCTATCACCACGGCGTTGGCCGAAGTGGAAAAATCCAACTCGGCACTGCTTTCGGGTGTGTTGAGCAAAACTAAATTCAACGAACTGAACACCAAAGGCGAACGCATTCTCGACGAGGAAACACTCCGAGCGCTACTCAACGACTTCAATGACTTTCCGAAACTACAGGACGAGAATTTCGAATTTCCCGACCTGCTTGGTGCCGCATACGAATATCTGATAAAATTCTTTGCAGAAAGTGCCGGCAAAAAGGCGGGCGAATTCTATACGCCTTCAGAGGTGGTTTACCTGATGGGACAAATACTGCAGCCAAAGGAAACCGACGAGATTTGCGACCCGACCGTTGGTTCGGGCGGTTTGCTGATTACGATGCACAACTACGTAGAAAACCGCTACGGCAGTGCCGAAAGACTCACACTGCACGGACAGGAAAAGTTCGACAGCCCGTATCAGATGTGTAAGATGAACATGATTTTCCACAACATTCGCAATGCACGCATCGAACAGGGCGACACCCTACTGACACCGAAACTGACCACCAACGGCACACTCAACCAATACGATATTGTGGTGGCCAACCCGCCGTTCTCGCAGAACTACACCACCGCCAACATGCAGTTTAAGGAGCGTTTCCGGAATTGGATGAGCAAGAAGAAACAGGCCGACTTTATGTTTGTGCAACACATGATTTCGGTACTGAAAAACAACGGGCGCATGGCGGTAGTGATGCCACACGGCGTACTGTTCCGAGGCGGCGAGGAGCAGAAAATGCGCCAACGCCTCATTACGGGCAGCGAAACCGCACCAAGTTGCATTTTGGAATGTGTTATCGGACTGCCACAAGGATTGTTCTACGGCACCGGCATTCCCGCTTCGCTGCTGATTATCAACAAGGCGGGAGCCACCGACCGCAAGGGCGTGTTCTTCATCAATGCCGACCGAGAATACAGGGAAGGCAAAAACCAGAACTCACTGCGCCCCGAAGACATTGAGAAAATCAGTTACGTCTATCACAACAAGATAGAAATCGACGGCTACAGCCGCTTGGTGTGCAAGAAAACGCTTGAAGCCGAAGATTTCAACTGCAATATCCGCCGCTACGTGGACAATTCAGAGCCGCCCACGCCGCAGGACGTGAAAGCGCACCTGCAAGGCGGCATTCCCGAAACAGAAATATTGGCGCTGAAAACCATGTTCGACTGCTACAACGGTCTGCAGAACAAAATTTTCACGGCGGCAACCGATGGCTACGCCCATTTTGCAGATGCCGTTACCGAAAAAGCCGACATCAAAACCATTATCGGCGAAAGCAAAGGCAAACAGCAAGTCGCCGATGATTACCACAAGGCAATCGAAACCTTCTGGACGGCTTCGGATGCCGATTTGGACGCACTGCACGGCGGCAGCCTGTTCGACTTCAACAACCAACTGACCGACCGCTTTGTCGCCACACTGACAAGCCTGAACGTGTTGGACAAATATCAGGTGCGCGGTTCGTTCGCCCACTTCTCCGACTCGCTCAAAAGCGACTTCCGCAGCGTGCAGTCGAGCGGATGGACAGCGGAACTGATTCCCGACGACGAACTGATTGCCAACGAGTTCCCGGAAGTGCTGGCCGACCTGAAACGGCTCGAAAACCGACGCGACGAGTTGGACGCCAAGTTTGCCGAGATTGCAGAACTCGACCCTGAAGAGTGGGACGCTGAGCAATATGAAGTGATGCCAAAGGCAATAATTTCTGAATTCAAGGATGAGAAAAAAAGTTTGAACGCTCAAATCAAGGAGTTAAAAAATAAGTTGAAGGCTAAAGAGAAAATTGCGAAAACAGAGTTTAAAATCGAGCAGAAACGCCTGAAGGATTTGCGGAAACAAGCGGCCAAGGAAAAAGACAATGAGAAAGTTAAAAAATTTGACGCACAAATCTCAAAACTTGTTTTGCCCAATATTTTCGACCCTGAAATCGATAGTTTACTATCACAAGTTGCAAATATTGATGCTCAAATTGCCCACCACGTGGCTCTGGAAAACGAACTAAAGGACTGCCGCAAACAAATCCGTGAAATAGAAAGGAGCAAAGAGGCATTGGCCGACAAAGCACGCGAGCAGATTTCCGACACAGATGCCCGCCGACTGATTACGCAGCGCTGGCTCGCTACCCTGCACGACAACATTGCCGTCTATCTCGAAGCACACGCCCGACGCTTGCAGCAAAGCGTGGAACTGCTGCACGACAAATATTCCGTCACGCTCCGTAATTTGCTTGACGAACGCGATGCGGCCACGAAAGAGTTAGACGGGTATTTGAAAGAATTAGGGTATATTTAATGGATAAATGCAGTTATGGATATAAACTATAAAAATTGGATAACAAGCATTGCCACCAGATTCAAGCAAGCGCAGATTAAGGCTGCTACGCAGGTAAATGCCGAAATGCTCCGGTTTTATTGGGAACTGGGGAAGGATGTTCTACAACTGTCGGAGGCATCGGCTTACGGTGACAAGGTTTTGCAGAAAATCAGCAAAGATTTGCAGAGCGAACTGCCGGATGTAAAATCTTTTTCGCCGACCAATCTGCTCTATATGAAGAATTTTTATACTCTTTATTATCAATACATTACAAACGCTCCACAACTTGTGGAGCAATCAGAAAACGAGTCGGTGCAAATCACTCCACAAGTTGTGGAGCAATCTCAAAAAATACAACTTGAAAAGTTATTCAGAATACCGTGGGGACATCATCGATATATAATCGACAAGTGCAAAGACAACCCACGGAAAGCGATTTTCTATGCAAGCAAGACTTTGGAAAACAACTGGTCGAGAGCTGTTTTGCTCAATTTTATGGATACAGACTTGTTTGAACGGCAAGGGAGGGCTATATCGAACTTTAAGAATCAGTTGCCCGCGCCTGACAGCGACTTGGCCCAAGAGATAACCAGAGACCCGTATAATTTCGATTTTCTTACCATACACGAGCGTTATAACGAAAAAGAGCTAAAGGACGCACTTATGGACAACATCACAAAATTTCTGCTCGAACTGGGCAACGGCTTTGCCTTTGTGGGGCGCGAAGTGCGGATTATGGTCGGCAACAAGGAGAAGTTTGTTGATATGCTCTTTTATAACATCAAGCTGCATTGCTATGTGGTGCTCGAAGTTAAGGTAACACCGTTTGAATCGGAGTATGCGGGACAGCTCGGCACCTACGTTGTGGCGGTGAATCATCAGCTCAAAGGCGAAAAAGATGCCGCCACCATTGGCATTTTGGTGTGCAAAGGCTTGGACAAGGTTGAGGCGCAATATGCGTTGGAGTCGTCGAGCCAGCCCATAGGCATATCCGGCTATACGCTGTCGAAACTCATCCCCGAAAAATTCAAATCTTCGCTGCCAAGTATTGAGGAAATCGAAGATTCAATAAACAATGAACAATGAAGACCGAGCAAGAACATAACAATGAACAATGTACAATGAATAATGTACAATGGAGGAAGGTTCGTTTTGGCGAGTTCTTTGATATGCTGCCAACAAACACATTGTCAAGAGATAAACTAAACGACCAACAAGGAGAATATCAGAATATTCATTACGGCGATGTTTTGATAAAGTACCCATTTTGTCTTGACTGTAACAACGCTGAAATCCCTTACATAAACGACGGTGTTAAGTTTAATACGGCAGAAGTTCGTGATGGTGATGTGATTTTTGCTGATACGGCGGAAGATGATACTGTTGGAAAATGTGTTGAAGTATTGAATGTAGGTGACAGAAAAATTGTCTCAGGTTTACACACATATTTTTGCCGACCAAGACATAAAATGGCATTGGGTTATTTGGGCTATTATTTGAATAGCAATCATTTCCACAACCAATTGTTGCCTTATATAGCAGGTTCCAAGGTTTCGTCTGTAAACAGGACTTCCATTGCTCGCACTTTTATTTCCTATCCCGCCGACCTTTCCGCCCAGCGCCGCATAGCCGCCATACTCGCTTCTGCCGACAAGGTGATAGCCGCCACGCAGAAAACCATAGCCAAATACAAGCAGATAAAGCAGGGAATGATGGAAGACTTGCTGAATGAACAATGTACGATGAACAATGTACAATGGAAGAAGGTGAGGTTGGGGGAAGGCTGCAATAGAATGTGCAATGGGATGACTTATGATATAGATGAAAAAGAAGGTTATTTAGTTACAAGAATCGAAACAATATCCGATGGCTATATTGATTATAATAGGGTCGGACATACAAAGGAATTGCCAAAGGAAGATTATAAACTTTTAAAAGGTGATATTTTATTCAGCCATATTAATAGTGTAAAACATATTGGCAAAGTCGCATATTTTGATGGTGAAGAGTTGTTATATCACGGAATGAATCTTCTATTATTAAGAGCCAACAATGAGATTAATAGCAAATTTTTGTATTATTTATTGTCGTCAGAAACCGTTCGACAAAGAATGAGAACACTTGCAAAATCGGCAGTAAATCAAGCAAGTATAAACACAACAGAATTGCAAAAATTCTCATTTTTTATTCCCGACCTCGTCGAGCAGCACCGCATAGCCGCCATACTTTCGGGCATAGATGCGAAGATAGCGGCGGAGGAAAAGGTGCTGCAGAAATATGAGAAAGTGAAGAAGGGGTTGATGGAGAGACTTCTCAATGAACAATGAATAATGTACAATGAACAATTTTTGTGCAAACCGAACGCAACAGCCAAAAATCACGCAAAAGCGAAGCGGTTGCGTAATGAATAATAAGGAATTTGAAATATGAAAAATAGCGAGGAGAATCTGATATTGGTAAAAAGTAAGGCGTTTGCTTTGCGGATTATCAATTTATATAAATATTTGTGTGAGGAGAAAAAGGAGTTTGTTCTTTCAAAGCAGATTGTGCGGTCGGGTACAAGCATTGGCGCAAATGTCAAAGAGGGCTCTTTGGCACAATCGAAAGCCGATTTTGCCGCCAAGTTATCCATTGCACTCAAAGAGGCAGGAGAAACAGAATATTGGCTTGAACTATTACACGAAAGCAATTATATTGAAAAAAATGCCTTTACAAGCATTTATACAGACAATAAGGAACTAATAAAAATCCTTACAAGCATCCTCAAAACCACCCGCAACCAATAATTGTAAATTGTTAATTGTAAATTGTTAATTGACCATGTCCGAATACACCAACGTAGAGCACCCCTTTCTCGAAAAACTGCGCGAGATTGGCTGGCAAGTGATAGACAAAGGCAGCGGCGGCATTCCGCAGGACCCGACCGAAACGATGCGCACTTCGTTCAGCGAGGTGATTCTAAAAGATGAGTTTTACAAGAAACTTGGCGAACTCAACCCGTGGATAACCGCGGAGCAAAAGGAATACTGCTACCGTAAAATCTCCGACATCGGCAAGCCCCTGACCGATGCCAACCGCGAGATTCACAATATGCTGCTCGAAGGCATCCACCTGCTCACCAAAAACGAGCAGACGGGCGAGGACAACCCCACCGCCAAGGTCATCAACTTCGACAAATACGAGAAAAACTCGTTCATCGCCATCAACCAGTTCCGCGTCGATACCAACAACTCCAAGCCCTTCATCATCCCCGACATCGTCTGCTTTGTCAACGGTTTGCCGTTAGTGGTGATTGAGTGCAAGGACGAGAATGTGTCGGAACCGATGAGCGAGGCCTACGACCAGATAAAACGCTACGCCAACCAACGCACTGCCGACGACCCGTTTGCCGACGGCGTATCGGAAGGTTGCGAGCGGCTGTTCCACACCAACCTGTTCAGCGTCATCACACACGGCATTGAGGCGCGTTGCGGCACCATCTCCGCCGATTTCGATTTCTATCTCAACTGGAAAGACATCTTCCCCGAAGAATACGCCAACGGCATCAACATCGAGCCGAGCCAACGGCAGGAAGTGCTTATCAAAGGCATGTTCAACCACGAAATTCTGATTGACATCTACCGCAACTTCACGCTCTTTATGCAGAAAGGCGACAACACCGTCAAAATCATCTGCCGCTACCAGCAGTACCGCGCTGTGGGTAAGATGATTCAACGTCTGCAAAACGGCACCGATTGGCGCAGTCGCAGCGGTGTCATCTGGCACACGCAAGGCAGCGGCAAGTCGCTCACAATGGTGTTTTTGGTCAAGAAGATGCGCCGCATGGCCGACTTACGCGGCTACCGCATACTGATGGTGGTTGACCGCCACGACCTTGAGGAACAGTTGGCCGAAACAGCGGAATACACCGGCGAACTACGTCCAGACCCACGCGCGAAAACGACTCAGAACATTATCGAAAATCGTCAGGCGCTGGTGAAACTCGAAGGCGACACCGCCGACCTCAACCTGGTGATGATTCACAAATTCGGCGAGAACAGGGAATATTCGCTCGAATCGCTGATAAATGCCGGCATTGTGCCGCAATACGAATCGTTTCCCGTCATCAATGCGAGCGAAAAGATTCTCATTTTGATTGACGAGGCACACCGTTCGCAAGGCGGCGATATGGGCGACAACCTGTTCCAGGCATTTCCCAATGCGGCACGTATCGGTTTCACCGGCACACCGCTCATTACGCCACGTCATAAGGCAACCACCTGCGAACGCTTCGGTCAGCAAGCGGGAGTTTTCATTGATACATACAAGATGAACGATTCGGTGCGCGACAAAGCCACCGTTGACATCAAATACATCGGCCGCAAAAGCGATGACCACATTCCGTACAAAGATGAGTTCGACGAGGCTTTTGAACAGACTTTCAGAAACCGCACCACAGAGGAACGCATTGAGATTCAGCAACGTTACGGAACCATGATTGCCTATTTAGAAAATGCCAACCGCATCATGAAAATCGCTCGTGATATACTCACGCACTACGTCACGGAGATTCTTCCCAACGGATTCAAGGCGCAAGTGGTGGCATCGTCAATTACGGCGGCAGTCCGTTACAAAATCGCCCTCGAAAAGTTGATTCCCGAATTTATTGCATCAGAAGAACAGAAATCGGCAGAAGAGCACGACGAAATAACACTGCAACGCCTGCGGATGCTGAAAGTGCGTGCAGTGGTATCGAGCACAGGCAACAACGAAGCAGCCATTATTCACGATGCCCGAACAGAAGCTAACACCGACGATGCCATCACAAACTTCAAAAAGGATTTCGACCCCGAAAAGCCGCTTTCGGGCATCGGCATTTTGTGTGTCTGCGACCGCCTGCTAACCGGTTTCGACGCTCCTGTCGAACAGGTGATGTATCTCGACAAAAATCTGTCGGAACACAATCTGATGCAGGCCATTACTCGCGTGAACCGTACCAAGAAAAACAAAAACCACGGTCTGGTGGTCGATTACTTCGGCATTACCAAAAACCTGCACAAGGCGTTAGGCATCTACAATGCCGACGATGAGCAAGCGGCAAAAGAGGATTTAGTTGAGTTCGAGACCTATTTTTCCGCTATCGAAAAGGAAATACCGGAACTCGAAATGCGATACAACAAAATCATTCAGCGTTTTACAGACGAAGGAGTTTCCGACATCAAAGATTTTCTTGAGCAACGCACAAGCAAGGAGCGGGAAAAAGAAATTTGTGAACAGATTGTGTCCGTTGCCGAAAGCATTAAGTTCCGCTCTGAACTTGATGCTCTGTTACGGTTATTCTTCGATATTTTCGACTTGCTATTCAATGCACCGGCTACCCGCAGCAACTATTATGTCCCTGCCAAACGATTGGCCTACATTGTTGCGCTCATCCGTTGGCACTACAAAGACAAAACGCTCGACCTGAAATGGGCAAGCGAGAAAGTACGCCGTCTGCTCGACAAATATCTGAAATCGGCCGGCGTGAAAGAAACCATACCCGAAGTAGATATCCTTTCCGATGCTTTCCCGAAAATAGTAAACGACATGTACGGAAATCCGCAAACTAAGGCTTCGGCTATGGAACACCAAATCCGCGACCGCATCATCATCAAATTGGGCGAAGGCAAAAACACCGCTTTGTACCAGAAGTTCAAAGACCGCATGGAAAACATACTCACCACCTACGCCGGCAACTGGTCGGAAATGATTAGCGAATTAGAACGTCTGCGCCAGGACATGGCACATCCGAAACCGGCTGTAGTATCGGAAGAAAAGGGACCATTCTACGACAAATTATGTCAGTGTGCAGGCGTCGATTTCGAAGAAAGACACGACAACATTGTTAAAATTACAGACGAAGTGTTTGAATCTATCCTTAAGGCAATGACTATTCCAAACGTTTGGATAAAACCAACCAACGTGAACGATTTGCGCGGAAAAATCGGTACAACATTACGTTTCTCTGGCATTCAGCCACTGAAAGAAAACAGCGAATCCATTGTTACCGAGTTGATTAAGTTGGCAAAAAGCAATGAGAGCGTGCTAAGAAAATGTACAATGTACAATGAATAATGAAAATTGGTGATTTAGAAATAGAAATCAGACGCTCGAAGCGGCAAAAAACCATTACGGTCAACATTGAGCGCGATGGTAGCGTGAACGCCGTAGCACCTTTCAACTGCGATGACGAAACTATCCGAAACAAGTTGGAGGCGCGTGAATACCTGATTTGCAAACATGTGGCAAACCGAAAAACCGTAAACAAGGCCTACATCAACCGCAATTTCATCAATGGTCAGGCATTCCTGTTTATGGGGCATTCATATAACCTGCTTATTGATGATGCGGCAAAAAAATCGTTGGAAATCATCGATGACAAATTTGTGTTAAACGAGAAATATCTTCCGAAAGCCAAAGAAACATTCATTCGATTTTACAAAACCAAAGGATTACCCTACATTAAGGAAAGAATCGAATACTTCTCAAAGATGGTGGGACGCGAACCTGCTTCTGTCAAAATTATGGAGTTAGGGGCGCATTGGGCATCGTGCACACCAAGCCATAACGTGAATTTCCATTGGAAATGCATCATGGCCAAGCCTATGATTATTGATTATCTGATAGTTCACGAACTCACACATCTGAGATATCCGCAACATACCCGCCAATTTTGGGATTCGGTATTTTCTGTGATGCCCAATTATAAGGAATGTGAACAATGGTTGCACGATTATGGTGTAACGCTAAGTTTGGATTAAACATTCGCCTCAAAAAATCATTATTTTGAGATTTGCATATAGTGCTATCGGTTGTAACAATAGCACTACGCCCCACTCCGCAGCGCGGTTATTGTTGCTCGGTCAGGCGTTCATCTTCGCAGACAAAGATGCGGCCGGGATAAACGTTCAGGAACGAATGATTGTGCGTGGCCACAATGACGCAGGTGCCACCACGCGAAATCTCGTACAAGAGCGAAAAAATCTCGTTGGCCGTCTCGGGGTCGAGGTTGCCCGATGGCTCGTCGGCCACAATCACTTCGGGCGAATTGAGCAATGCCCGCGCAATGACCACACGCTGCTGCTCGCCGCCCGACAACTGATGCGGACGCTTGTACCCTTTTTTGGACATGCCCACCACCGACAGCACCAACTCTATCTGTTCGGCAATTTTGCGTTTGTCCTTCCAACCGGTGGCACGCAACACAAATTCCAAATTGTCGTTCACACTGCGGTCTCCAAGCAACTGAAAATCCTGAAACACAATGCCGATCTTACGCCGCAACGTTGGCACATCGCGCCGTTTCAGATGTTTCAAATCATAATCGAAAATGTGTGCATCGCCACGCTTGATGGGTACTTCGGCATAGAGCGACTTGATGAGCGTGCTTTTGCCGCTACCCACCTTGCCCAACAGATAGATAAATTCGCCGCGCTCGACCGCAAAATCGACATTACACAGCACAGGCATCTCCTCCTGATAAATATCCACATTTTTATAATCGACCAACATATCAATTTCGTTTTTTTTGTAAATCATCCATTTTCAATCACTTAGCGGCGAACTACGCGTGCCCGAATGATGCGCACATCGTCCACCGGGCGGTCGGCTTGTCCCGTTTCGACGGCACAAATTTTATCGAGCACATCGAACCCTTCGACTATTTCGCCAAACACGGTATATTGCCCGTCGAGATGCGGTGTGCCGCCAAACATACCATATTGCAAACGTTGCGCTTCGGTGAATTTGAACGGTTTTGCAGCACGCAACACCATATTTATACGATGTTCTATTTCGTTCAACTCCTGCTCGCCGTATTTTTTGCCTTGCACCAAATAGAATTGGCACGCCGACGAGGCGCGTTCGGGGTTGACCACATCGCCCAAACGGGCTGCCGCCAAAGCACCGCGTTTGTGGTACAGTTGCGGGAAAACAATCTCGGCCGGAACCGTATAATCCAATCCGCCGGTACCCAACCGCGCCGTCGAATCGCACTCACGCGAATTGGGGTCACCGGCCTGCGCCATAAAATTTTTTATCACGCGGTGAAACAGCAACCCATCGTAAAAACCTTCGTTCACGAGTTTCACAAAATTGTCGCGATGTTGCGGTGTCTCGTCGTACAACCGCACTTTTATCCGCCCCAACGTCGTTGTAAATTCCACCAATTTAGGTTTCGCCGGCTGCTCGGCACACACGGCCGCCGCCAACACCGGCAAGCACAACAGCAAACAAGCAATTTTTCTACGCATCATGTTCGATATTTGATAACAATCTGCAAATATACGCTATTTTTTTGATAGTTGCAAATTTCGAGCGACATTCGTCGGCATTTTTTTGCACGTCGTCCGCAAATCGATGCGCGCCCACCGACAAAAAAAACTTTTTGACGCAGACTTGCTGCCGACAAAATCAGCCGCGCCGAACAACAACTGCCACACCGACAAACACGAAATGACACAAATCGGATAACTTTTTGCACATCGGACGCGAAAAAGTTGCACAAAACGCTTGTTTTTTCAAAAAGAAAATTGTAACTTTGCAAAATATATTTGCCAATCTGCAACTATATACAGATTCATTAAGAAGAACTTACACAAAACTGATTATCAAATAGTTATACATTTTTTTTTCAATATAACAAATCCATTATGAAAAAACTAATCATTAGTTTGGCACTGTTCGTTTCGTGCGGTTACGCTTTGGCTCAAGAAACGGCTATACGCAACAACGATGATCATCTGTTTTACGAAGGACGCACACTCTTCGAGCAGCGCAAATTCGGAGCATCGACCAAAAAATTTGAACAATTCTGTGCAACCGCAGCCAACAAAAACAGCGGTTTGTACGCCGATGCGCAATATTACATCGCCTGCAACGCCTACGAATTGAAACGCAAAGACGCCGTCGTTACACTGAAAAACTATCTGAACAACTATCCGTACGCTCCGATGCGCGAACATGTGGCTTATATGATAGGTCGTTGCTGCTTCGAAGCAAAAAAATACGAAGAAACCCTGACTTGGTACGAACAGGTGCAGAACAACCATTTGGAAGGCGACGAAAATATGGCCTATCTGTACACTAAAGCCGTGTCGTATCTGCAACTGAAAAAGTACGAGCCGGCACGCATTCTGTTTGCCACGCTGAACGGCAAAAAGACAAAATACGAAAAAGATGCACTCTACTACTACTCGTACACCGAATTTTGTTTGGGCAACTACAACCGCGCCATCAACGGCTTTTTGGAACTGTCGCTCAGTTCGCCATACGCCGAACCGGCTGCCTATCACGCGCTGCAAATATACGACCGCACCGGCAACACCGACAAAGCCTGCGAGTATGGCAAAACACTCATATCGCGTTGGCCAAACAGCAAATACAACTCCGAAGCCTACCGCATACTCGGCGAATCGGCCTACTATCAAGGCAACTACAGCGAAGCCATCGACTATCTGAAAAAATATGAGCGCAACGGACAAAAAGTACAACGCGCCAACATGTATATGCTGGGTATGGCTTGCTACCGACATGGCGCCTACCGCGATGCCGTGCCTGCGCTATCGAAAGTTACAACCATATCCGACAGCCTGTCGCAAAACGCCTATCTGCACATCGGGCTGAGTTATGCACAATATGGCGACAAGGCCAAAGCCCGCATGGCTTTTCAGACGGCTTCGAAAGAAAATTTCGACCCTGCCATCACCGAGGAAGCCGACTACAACTATGTGTTGGCTGTGTACGAAGATGCAGCGCCATTTGGCGAGTCGATCAACGCCTTCGAACAATTTCTGAAAAATTATCCGAACACCAAACATCGCGACGACATCTACAACCACATGGCAGACATCTACATGGCCGAAAAAGACTACAAAACCGCTTACGAATCGCTGAAAAAAATCAAAATAGTCAATCTTAAAATCAAAGCTGCCAAAGAGAATGTGCTCTTTCAGTTGGGAGTAGCCGAATTTATCGCCAAAAACTACAAAAATGCGCACAACTATTTTACACAATCGATAGCCGAATACACACCCAACTCCTATTCGGCACAAGCCTATTTGTGGCGCGGCGAAACCAACTATCGCCTTGGCGCCTACAGCGATGCACGCAAAGACCTGACCACCTACCTCGCTCAGAAGCAAAAAAAGACCAACGACGAACTGCAAAAGACATACTACACACTTGCTTATAGTTATTACGAGGACGAGGAATTTGCCGCCGCCATCGAATGGTATCAAAAATTTTTGACCGCCAACCAAAACCACGGCAATCGCATGTGCTGCGACGCCCTCAGCCGCACCGGCGACTGCTACTTCTACACACGCGACTACGACAATGCCGGCAAATACTATCGGCAAGCCATGGCCGAATCGCCGCGCTACGCCGACTACGCCGCCTTTCAGTACGCATCGATACTCGGGGTACGCAAACAATATGCCGACAAAATCAAAGCCTTGGAACAGTTGCTGACCGACTATCCCCGCTCCGACTATGCCGATGATGCCATGTACGACATCGGTCGCGCGTATGTGCTGACACAACAAAACGATGCCGCCATCGCCGCCTATAACCGCGTATTGGAACGATTCCCGAGAACCAACGTTGCACGTAAAGCCGCCCTCGAAATCGGTATGCTCTACGCCAACAACAACGACACCGAAAATGCCATCGCCGCATATAAAGAGGTGGTAAACAAATACCCCAGCAGCGAAGAGGCCAAAGTGGCCATCGAAAGTATGCAGACCATCTATGTGGACAACAACCGCATAAACGAATATTTAGCCTACCGCGAGTCCATCGCCGGCAGCACCATATCGACCGTCAAAAAATCGTTGGAAGACTCGCTTAACTTTGCCGCCGCCGAGCGTCTGTTTATGCGCGAAAACTACAAAGAAGCCACTTCAAGTTTCAAAAACTACCTGACAAACTACTGCGACAATCAGACCTTGAACTGCATAGCGGCGCAATACTATTTGGCCGAAAGTTACTATAAAACCGGTCTGAAAGACAACGCTTTGACACACTTTGCACACCTCACCCAACTGACAGGCAATCCGTATCAGGAAGATGCCCTGTTGCGCTGCGCCGAAATAACCTACGAACAACAAGACTACACACAAGCGCTCGACTACTTTGGGCAACTACGCGAAGCCGCCGGCAGCAAAGAGAATAAAAACATAGCACGCATAGGCGAACTTCGTTGCAGTTACGCACTGAAACTGTACAACAAAACCATACTTGCAGCCAACGACCTGTTGGACGACGCCAGCACCGACGCTGCCATCGTGCGCGAAGCACGCTATTGTCGCGCCAAATCGTACATCGGCGCCGACGAAGCCCTGCTTGCCAACGACGACCTGCAAGAACTCAGTCAAGACCTACGCCACGAGATGGGCGCCGAAGCCAAATACCTCTACGCCGAGCAACTATACAACAGCGCACAATACACAAGCGCCGAAAACGAAATCATGGATTTCATCGACAAAAACACGCCGCATCAGTATTGGTTGGCACGTGCATTCGTGCTTTTGGCCGACATCTATGTCGCCACGGGCGACGACTTCCAAGCCAAACAATATCTGTTGAGCCTGCAAAACAACTATCGCGCCGACGACGACATCGAGAGCATGATAGAAAGCCGTTTGCTCGGCATATCGGAACGCGAGACAAAACAAGTTGACGAATAAAAAACACCATATATAATAGACAACAACACATGAAACGCATAACATTCCTTATCGTAGCAGCAACCATCGGTGCAGCGAGCATAGCACAAGAGAGCGACTCCACGCTGACACACTCGGTGGACATAGCCAAAGAGTTCATGCCGCAAATAATCAAGGTGAAACGCGCCGACATCGAACTGCCATCGACAGAGCCGCAAGTCGAAAAATCGGCCGTGGTGTACAGCAGCGAAGCCGAAACGATGAATGTGCAATCGCAATTCTATCCGTTGCCGCCGGCCGACGCCAAAAACACAGGCCGCCCAACCTACAAACCCGGTTACGCACGCATAGGCATCGGGTTCCCGCTGGTATGGCAAGCCGACGCTTGGACGCCCATCATCAACAACAAAACCGACAAATTGGAAGTAAACCTGAACCATTACGGCATTTGGAACGGCACCAAAAAACTGATTCAAACCGATTTCGACCTCGACTACAAACGCACCATGAAATATGGCACGCTATATGCCAACATCGGTTTCGACAACGACTATTTCAGTTACTTCGGCAACGATTCGGTGTTTGACGAGAGCACCTACTATCGCGCCGACCTGAATCGCGACATTGCCGGCGTAGGTCTGTCGCCACAAACGCGTACTACCACAGCCGCACACGCCATCGTCGGGTTTGGCAGCAACACCGAACGCAAAGGTTGGACATACAACGGCCATGTGTCGTACGATTTTATGACCACATTCCCAACCATCGTCAAAGACTATGTGATGGTGCGCCAAGCCTCGCAGCGCGAACACAACATCGGGCTGCACCTTTTTGGTGGATACAACATCAAAGGGCATCACATCAATGCCGACCTCGACTTTGCCGCATACGTGTACAACACCCCGACACAAAGCATCTACCTCATCGACTCGGTGATGACCAACAAACGCGTGTTGCACGACTCCACATTCGTCGGCACCACGTGGCCGCCACAATTTCTCATCACATTCAACCCACGCTACGAAAAAACGTGGAATAACGTATCGTTGCGCGCCGGCGCCAAATTGTGGTTTTCCATCAACAAAGGGGACATCGTAGCTGCCGCCCCCGACATCGAAGCCCGATACACCTTCCGCGACATATTCGACATCTATGGCGGCATCGGCGGCGACTATCAGTTTACATCGCTACAAAACATGTTGCACGAGAACCGCTACTACGACCCCGTAACCCACTCGGCGCTAAACGACTACACACCGTTCGATTTTCACATCGGATTCGATGTCAAACCGGTGCACAACTTCTCGATCGACGCTTTTGTCAGTTACCAAATCATCAGCAACACACACTTTTTCCGCAATCGCGTTTACTCCTGCACCACCACACCAAACGTATTTCCGAAAACCGACCTCGAAGAGGTGTATGGCAACACATTTACCGCCGTCGATGCGAAAGCGCGTCTGTTCACAGCCGAACTGCGCCTGATGTACAACATCAAAGAGCGTTACAATTTCCATGTCAAAGGCAAATACAACGGCTGGCAGGTGCTGACCGAAGGTGTTGAAGCATGGAACAAACCGGCCTGGGAAGCCGACGCCGGCATCGAAGCCTTGTTTACCAAAAATTGTGCCGGCAACGTCAACTTCTACTACGCATCGTCGCGAACGGCACAACTACCCCGACAGGAAGGCGGCACGCGTCTCGTTACGCTCGTCCCGACATACGACCTGAACGCCTCGTTGAGTTACACGTTCCCGAAAAATTGGAGCCTATGGCTGCAAGCCAACAACCTGCTTGCCTTGTCGAAAGAGTTGCGCTACCAAGATTGGTACGGCTACGACAACATCGGATTCAACATTCTGATAGGCTTGTCCATAGCCTTCTGAAGCAACAATTTTAATACAAAATAGCAGGTTATTGAAAAATAATTTGGATAATTCGCAAAAAATATCTATTTTTGCACACTGAAAACAACACAACAGATGAATATGCCGTCTTTGTATTTTAGCAGTTTCTTTTTTTACTTTTACTGCCGACAGTAGAAGCAGGAATTGACGCGCGCAAAAATACGAAAGCGACCTAAACGAAAAAGCACCAAAATCCTGCTCGACTACAATGGGCAGGGTTTTATTTTTGTCGAACAAACAACATGAACACCGAAATTGCGATACAAGGATCGTACGGCTCGTTTCACGACATAGCCGCACACCTCTATTTTGGCCACGATGCCACCACCATTCCCTGCGACACGTTCAAAGAGAGTGTCGATTGGGTGCGCGCACACCCGCAAGGCTTTGGCGCCATAGCCATCGAAAACACCATTGCCGGAAGTCTGCTACAGAACCATCACTTACTGAAAGACAGCGATTTATGGATTATCGGCGAGCACAAACTGCGCATCAAACAAAGTCTGGTGGCCCTGCCCGGGCAGCGCATCGACGACATCGGCGAAGTGCACTCGCACTACATGGCGCTGCTGCAATGTGCCGATTTTTTGGGACAATACCCGCACCTGAAACTCATCGAAACCGACGACACCGCCAAAAGCGCCTACGAAATAGCGCAACAGCAACAACGCGGCATTGCCGGCATCTGCCACGCCGACTCGGCACGCAAATTCGGATTGCAGATTTTGGCCGAAGGCATCGAAACAAACAAGCACAATTTCACGCGCTTTTTGATGATAGCCCACAAGGAGAATCCCGCAGCCACGCGCGCACACGACCTTTGCAACAAATCATCCATCGTGTTTGCCTTGCCACACGAAGAAGGCAGCCTATCGAAAGTGCTGACCATTCTGTCGTTCTACAACATCAATCTGACAAAAATACAATCGCTGCCAATCATCGGACACGAATGGGAATATCAGTTTTACATCGACCTGAAATTCCACAACTACACACGCTATACACAAGCCATTGATGCCATCAGGCCGCTGGTGAGCGACATAAAAATCCTCGGCGAATATGCCGAAGGCGAACAAACCATCTAAACCAATAGTTACCATGTATCATTGTGCAAAACGCGTCGAGACCGTCGAAGAGTATTATTTTTCGCGCAAACTAAAAGAGGTAGCCGCCATGCGCGCGCAAGGCATCGACGTCATATCGCTGGGCATTGGCAGCCCCGACATGCCGCCATCGGCCGCCACCATCGAAACACTATGCCACACGGCACAACAACCCGATGTACACGGCTATCAGCCCTACACGGGCATTCCCGAATTGCGCCAAGCCTTTGCCGATTTTTATGCCCAAAAATATGGCGTGCAGTTGAATCCCGCAAACGAAATCCAACCGCTCATCGGCTCGAAAGAGGGCATTTTGCACATCACATTGGCATTCGTCAACGTCGGCGAACAAGTGTTGGTGCCCAACCCCGGCTATCCGACTTACACCTCGTTGAGCCGCCTGCTCGGTGCCGACCCCGTACCCTACGATTTGTCGGCCGACAACGATTGGCAACCCGATTTCGACGCTTTGGAACAGATGGATTTAAGCCGCGTGAAACTGATGTGGACAAACTATCCGCACATGCCCACCGGCGCCAACGCCACGATTGAATTATACCAAAAATTGGTCGATTTCGGGCGGCGGCACAACATCATCATCGTCAACGACAATCCATACAGCCTGATTTTGAACACCAAACCGCTGAGTATCATGCAGATAGAAAACGCCAAAGAGCACTGCATCGAACTCAACTCGATGAGCAAAAGCCACAATATGCCGGGCTGGCGCATCGGCATGGTAGCGTCGAACAGCACGTTCATCCAATGGATTTTGAAGGTAAAAAGCAACATCGACAGCGGCATGTTCCGCCCACTGCAACTTGCCGCAGCCACCGCCCTGCATAACCCCGAAACGTGGCATCAGGCCATGAACATCGACACCTACCGCCAACGACGACACATTGCCGAACAGATACTCGACACACTCGGTTGCCGCTACGACCGCCGACAAGTAGGCATGTTCCTTTGGGGCAAAGTGCCCGACACCGTGCCCGACACCGAACAACTTGCCGACAAACTGCTGCACCAAGCGCACGTTTTCGTTACACCGGGATTCATCTTTGGCAGCAACGGTGCGCGCTACATACGCCTGTCGCTCTGCTGCAACGAGGCAATGCTGACCACCGCTCTACAACGTATTCAACAACTGAAAATTTACAACGATTGAAATAGATATTATGGAATTTCAAACATTTAATCTCCCAAATTTAGGCACACAACGTCCCATGGTGATTGCCGGACCGTGCAGCGCCGAGACCGAAGAACAAACCCTGACGACAGCACGCCAATTAGCACAAAACGGCATCAAGATTTTCAGAGCCGGCATCTGGAAACCTCGCACTAAACCCGGCGGTTTCGAGGGCATCGGTGTAGAAGGGCTGCAATGGTTGCGCCGTGTAAAAAACGAAACCGGCATGTATGTAGCCACCGAAGTAGCCACCGCCAAACACGTTTACGAAGCCCTGAAATACGGCATCGATGTGCTATGGATAGGCGCGCGCACCACCGCCAATCCTTTTGCCGTGCAAGAGATAGCCGACGCACTGCGTGGCGTTGACATACCGATACTTATCAAAAATCCGGTCAATCCCGACATCGAATTGTGGATGGGCGCCATCGAGCGCGTCTACAACGCCGGATTGCACCAATTAGCTGCCGTACACCGCGGCTTCAGTTCGTACGACAAAAAAGTGTATCGCAACCAGCCGCAATGGCACATTCCCATCGAGTTGCACCGACGGCTACCCAACCTGCCGCTATTCTGCGACCCCAGCCACATCGGCGGCAAACGCGAACTCATAGCGCCGCTGTCGCAACAAGCCATGGACTTGCAATTCGACGGTTTGATAATCGAAAGCCACTGCGCGCCCGACAACGCTTGGAGCGACAAAGCCCAGCAACTGTCGCCCGAAGTATTGGACGTTATTCTGCGCAAACTTGTGCTGCGCGAGATGAAACAAACCACCGAAGACCTTGTTGACCTGCGCCGCGAGATAGACAGCATCGACAACGAATTGCTGGAACTGCTGGCCAAACGTATGCGCATTTCGAGCGAAATCGGCACCTATAAAAAAGAACACGGTATCGCCGTACTGCAAACCGGTCGCTACAACGAAATTCTCGAGAAACGCATCGCCAGCGGCGAACGCCTCGGCATGAGCCGCGAATTTATGCGCACTTTTTTGGAAGCCATTCACGAAGAGTCGGTTCGTGTACAAGTGGAACTGATGAACAAATAACACAACCCGCATTCGCTTATGAAAATACTCATTCTCGGTGCCGGCAAAATGGGCACATTCCTCACCGACTGCCTATGCACCAAACACGAAGTAGCGCTCTACGACACCAACATCAATCGCTTGAGGTTTGTATTCAACACGCAGCGTTTCACACAATTAGACGAGATCAGCACCTTTGCGCCCGATCTCTGCATCAACGCCGTAACGCTCAAATACACCATCGACGCTTTCGACAGCGTGCTACCCTATTTGCCGGAGAGGTGCATCTTGTCGGACATCGCCTCCGTAAAAACCGGCCTGCGCGCATACTACGCACAAAGCGGACACAGCTACGTTTCGACACACCCTATGTTCGGCCCAACATTTGCCAACCTCGACAACCTCAGCACACAAAATGCCATCATCATAGCCGAAAGCGACCCCGACGGCAAAGCCTTCTTTCGCGACTTGTACGCCTCGCTGCAACTCAACATTTTCGAATACACATTCGACGAGCACGACGAAACCATTGCCTATTCGTTGTCGATACCGTTTGTGTCGTCGCTGGTATTTGCTGCCGTGATGAAACACCAAGACGCGCCGGGCACTACCTTCAAAAAGCATCTTGCTGTGGCACACGGTCTGTTGTCCGAAGACGACTATCTGCTCTCCGAAATTCTGTTCAATCCGCACACCGCCGCACAAATCGACGCCATTCAGGCACAAATGAGCACGCTGCGCGACATTGTCGCTCGGAAAGACACCGCACAAATGCAACAATTTTTGGCGCGAGTACGCAAAAATATCGAATAAAAACTGACAAATTGACAGAAATTCAGACATAAGGTAAGACAACTTGACAGCAACAACCATAAAAACAGATTGGCACGCAGTTTGCAAGTGTATAAGCGAAGACGTTCGCAACGAACGTCGGAAACTTAAGAAATCGTTTAACAATTTAATTGGAGGATATAATTATGACACTTGTAAGAAGAAATCAAAATTGGTTGCCGTCGGTTTTCAACGACTTGTTTGACAACGAGTTTATGGTACGCGCCAACTCGACTGCGCCGGCCATCAATGTCAAAGAGAACAAAGACGCTTACGCCGTCGAAGTAGCCGCACCGGGCATGACGAAAAAAGACTTCTGCGTGCGCATCGACGAAGACAACAATCTCGTCATCTCGCTCGAAAAGCACGAAGAGCACAAAGACGAAAAAGATGTTTTGTATTTGCGTCGCGAATTTGCCTACTCGAAGTTTGAGCAGACGATGATTCTGCCCGACGACGTGGACAAAGAGAAGATTGCCGCCACGATGGAAAACGGCGTATTGGAAATCACTTTGCCGAAACTTTCGGAAAAAGAGATCAAAAAAGCACAACGCATGATTGAAATTGCGTAATCTACGCAGCCACACAGCAAACGCCCGCCCTCGAATGGTTCGAGGGCGGGCGTTCCGTTTTGTATTCGAGCCGTGTGTGTTAGGCTGTCAGCAGGCGTTTCACGGTTTCGGAAATAGCGCGTCCGTCGGCCTTACCGGCCAACTGTTTCGTAGCCACGCCCATCACCTTGCCCATCTCTTGCGGCGAAGTTGCCCCGACCTGCGCGATGATGTCGCGGAGCACTTTTTCTAACTCGTCAGCGCTCATCTGCGCCGGCAAATAGCGCTCGTACACAGCCACTTGCGCCAAGTATTCTTCGGCCAGGTCGTTGCGATTCTGTTCGCGAAACAGTGCTGCCGCCTCTTTGCCCTGTTTGGACATTTTTTGCAGAATGCGCACAGCCGCCTCGTCGGACAATTCGCCATTGCCGCCTTTGGCTGTTTTGGCTTCGAGAAATTCTTTTTTCACGCCACGCAAAGCCTCGAGTTCGGCGTGATTGCGAGCCAACATCGCCTTTTTGATGTCCTCGCTGATTTGATCAAACAAATTCATAGTTTAATTTATTTAATAATTTGGTTTACAGACGTTTATAAGCAGGATCATTTTGTATTTCGGCCAATTTTTCTTCGTCGTCCAATTGGTCGAGCGTATAGTGAGTTTTTCGGTGTCCCTGTTTGTTGTCGTAATATATGTCTCTCGATCGATCTATCTCCTTATCGTCATTGGTCTTTGTCGGTTTCGGCAGCGCGTCGCACGAAAAGCCTGTAGCGATAATTGTAATGCGCACTTTTTCGCCCAACGATTCGTCGAACGTTACTCCCGAAATCACCTCGATATCATCGCCCATTTGATCCATAAATTCGTTCACTTGCCGAATTTCTTCCATGCGGATGCCGCTTGTTGCAGAGCAACAGATATTCAGCAATATTTTTTTCGAATCGCGCACATCGGTATTGTCGAGCAGCGGCGAATTGAGCGCATCCTCGATGGCCTTTGTTACCCGATTTTCGCCTTCGCCGATGCCCGTGTTCATGATGGCCACGCCGCTATCTTTCATGATGGTATTGACATCGGCAAAATCGACATTCATATAGCCGTGTACCGTGATGATTTCGGCAATACCCTTGGCTGCAATCGTCAGCACTTCGTTGGCCTTGTCGAACGCGTTGCGCAAATTAAGGTCGGGATAGATTTTACACAACTTTTCGTTATTGACCACCAGAATGGCATCTACATTTTTGCTCATCTCGCGCACGCCGCGCAATGCCTGATTGATTTTCTGCGTACCCTCGAAAGCAAACGGAATGGTAACGATGCCCACGGTAAGAATACCCAAGTCGTGCGCCACCTTGGCAATGACGGGCGCGGCACCAGTTCCGGTACCACCGCCCATGCCGGCCGTGATAAAGACCATTTTCGTGGGTGTTGACTTAAGCATCTGTTCGATGCGCGACAACGATTGTTCGACGGCTGCGCGCGCGTTTTCGGGTCGTCCGCCGGCGCCAAGGCCGTCCTCACCAAGCATAATACATTGGTTTACAGGCGAATGGTCTAACGCTTGTTGGTCGGTATTGCACACTACAAACGACACATCGACAATGCCCTGTTCGTACATGTAATTCACGGCATTGCTACCGCCACCACCAACGCCAATCACTTTGATGATAGACGCCTGACTGTTGCGCAACACATCCGACAAATCGACTAATTGTTCCTCAAGTCCCATATTCCAATTATTTTTTAAGTTATTTTTATTCACTAAACATATCCTCCATTCTACCGAAGATGTTTTTAAAACCGCTTCGCTTTTTTTTCTTCGATTGTATTTCGACACAACCGCCATTGCCCTGCATCAGCACGCCAACAAGTTGTGCATATTCATTGTGCGAAGCCTGTTTTACACTATCGGGCGTCAGCCAATGTGCGTGCGAACCTATGCGAGCCGACACGCCGGCGATGCCGGCCACAATCTTGGCGCAGTTGTCCATCGTCGTCAATCCGCCGGTCAGAATCAAGCCTGCCGACAGTTGATCGGACGGAACACATACAGCAATCTGATCCATGACATACTTGACGATTTCGGTCAGGCGCGCAACACACACTTTTTTGAAATCGTCGATAGACAATGTGCGTTTAGTGCCATCGCTTGCATCCGCCATTTGGAAGTACTTTTTTGCTGTATTTTCGTCGGCGTATTTTATGCCGAATTGCCGTTTCAGCGATTCAGCCTCGTGTTCCGACAAATTGCCAAATGTTATCAAATCGGTCGTAATGTGTTGTCCGCCAAGCGGTATAACTGCAAAATGTTTCAATGCGCCGTTCACAAAGACGGTAACCGACGTGCAGCCTGCTCCAAAATCAACCACAGCACAGCCTTGACGGTCGCCGGGAGTAGTCAGCAACTCGGCCGTTGTTTTCGGAGCAATCAGGTAATCGGCCAACGCGCATGCCGGCAGTTGTGCGACACATTGCTTCAGTTTATCGACCACATCGGCATCGACATTAGCCACAGCGTATGTAACCTGCAAAGAGCCGCCGGTCACATCGTTCGGTTGCGCCACTACGTTGTCGTTCGACATGTACGTTACAGCCGACACCTCCAACACTTGTTTTTCGGCGGGCAATTGGCGCCGCGCTTCTTGTTCTAAATCGGCCAACATGTCGTCCGTCAGCCATTCGCCATCGAACACCGAGCGCGACACCGACACCGGTGTTGTGCGCAACGTGTGCGCATTCAGCCCGACATAGATTTTGGTAATGACAACCGAAGCCCCCAAACGGTTTGCCAACTTTTTGAGCAGACCATTCAGTGCAGCCACCACCTCGGTCGATTTGCAAACGACGCCATTGCGCACACAATTTTTTGGCGTAGGTTCCGTTTCGACAGCCAACACATGCAATCGCTTGTCGTCAACCTTACGCGCAGCCATAACGGCCAATTTGGCATTGCCTATTTCGGCAGCCACAATGATATTTTCCATATAATTTTATTTTTTTTATATTTTCACAACTAATTATTCGGCCATTTGGTACAAACGACCTGATTTTTGTAACGCAAGTCGATTGCACGATAGCGATTCCAACCAACACAAGGCAAGCCTTTGCGATAGAATGTCAGCATTTTGTCGAGTTTTTTATCGGCATCGTCCAACCGACCAAGCAGAATGACGTGATTGCCGACACGCGGCACCAACTCCACCTGTAAATCGGGCAAAACGCGTATCTGCGTTATCTGATTTACCCAAAAATCATCGTGTTGAATCTCATCAATAAAATCGAACAGAGCACCACAAACGAACTCATCGTCAACGAATCCGGTAACCACAGGCACATACACACTGAAGCGCGTCGAAGTGGGCATACGCCGGCGATTGGCATCGATATAAAAATTGCCGTGCGACGTCATGACACGGAACGCCGGTCGCCGCTGTTTGATGTCGATGTGCAACGCGCCCGATAACGAATAATAACACGACACATAATCGATAAACGGGTTTTGGGCGATTTCGTGCTCGAGCAGTTGGAAATCGATATTTTTGAATTGCACACCGATGTATTTTTGATGCATACGTCCCAAGTGCGCCACGACATCTTTTTCGGAAACAAACCCAAGCTCCTCAGCATCAAGCACATGCGGCTCTATTTGTCGACAAATGGTGTCGTCGGCCAAAGGCGTTACCTTGACAATGGCCACAAGCATATAGATGCCGAAAAACAGCACACACAACAAAATCGATATGTTACGCAACAGTCGCACGTCGGTTGTTTATTTTAATGATTCCACAATTTGCGGCAACATGGCGTCGAGGTCGCCCGCGCCAAGGGTCAAAAGTACATCAAAATGTTTGGTTTTCAAAACATTGATTAGTTCGGCTTTGGTTGTCAAGGTTTTCGGGCAGGTGATTTCGTCGTAAATCGTTTGCGACGAGATGCCCGCTATCGGTACCTCGCGCGCCGGATAGAGTTCCACCAGCATCGCCTCGTCGAGATGCGACAAGGCCGCCGCAAACTCCCGATAGAAGTCGCGGGTGCGCGTGTAGAGGTGCGGCTGAAACACGCCCAACACTTTTTTGTCGGCATAGAGCGCCTTCACCGATTTGATGCTCGCCTCCAACTCGGCCGGATGGTGCGCATAGTCGTCGATGATGGTGAGGCGGTCGGTTTTGAGCCATGTGTCGAAGCGACGACGGATACCCGCAAACGACCGCATACCGCTGCGCAATTCGTCGGCCGACACGCCGTTGAGCCACGCCACAGCCATCGCCGCCACGCCGTTTTCGATATTCACCTGCACCGGCACACCAAGTTCGATGTCGGCAATGGTTTCAGTAGGTGTTACAAAGTCGAACACTATCGTGCCGTTGCCAATGCGCACATTCGTGGCGCAAAAATCGGCTTGTTCGGTGGCCGAATAGGTGTAAAGTTTCACGCCGTTGCCCAAATGCGGTTGCAGTGCGATGCCTTTTTTCATTATCAGGCAGCCGCCCTCGACAATGAGCGAGGTGAAATGTGCAAAACTTTCGAGATAGGCCTCGTGCGTGCCATAGATGTCGAGATGGTCGGCATCGACAGCCGTAACCACCGCCATGTAAGGTGTCAGGTGGTGAAACGAGCGGTCGAACTCGTCAGCCTCGATAACCACCAAATCGCTCGTATCGGAGAGCATCAGATTACTCGTATAGTTTTTGGCGATGCCGCCCAAAAAGGCGTTGCAATCGACATGGCTCTGTTTGAGCAGATGCGCGAGCATGGTCGATGTGGTGGTTTTGCCGTGCGTGCCGGCTACACACAAGCCGCGTTCCACACGCGTGATTTCGCCCAACACCTGCGCCCGTTTTTCGATGGTGAAGCCATGCTGCCGAAAATAGACAAATTCGCTGTGTTCGGCAGGGATAGCGGGTGTATAGACCACCAAAGTCGATTCGTTGTGCAAAAATTCGGGAGCGATCTGCGCCACATCGTCGGTGTAGTGAATGGCAATGCCTTCGGCTTCGAGTTCCTCACACAAGCGACTGCGCGTGCGGTCGTAGCCGGCCACAGCATAACCTTTCGCCGCAAAATAGCGCGCAATGGCACTCATGCCGATACCGCCGATTCCGAGAAAATAGATATTTTTATAGTTCATGGTTTGGTTATATATTATATTCGTCTGTTGCCCAATTATAGGGATTTTGTTCTATATATTCTGCAATGCGGTTCATTTCCGTACGACTGCGTACAACGTGTTCGTAAAAACGCTGTTGCCATGCAAAAATAATGTTATTTTCGTTGGCAAATCGGGTTACCGCCGATTTGATGCCGGCAACCACCGATGCCAAATTTCCGCGTTGTGGTCCAAATTGTAGGGACGCACTGCGTGCGTCCGTTTTCAGAACATCAACCCGTGGCGCGCCGGACGCATTCAATGCGTCCCTACGAGCATTGATTATTATAATCAAATGCACATGATTTGGCATAATCACATAACATGGTATTTCTACTGCACCCACACGCAATTTTTCTGTTATTTCTATCTGCATTTTCAAATATTCGCCAATTTTGGTTAATTGTATTTCACCATGTTCTATCTCTCCAAAATAATGCACGCGCCCTTCGGTACAAATGGTTACAAAATATTCGCCTTCGGCATAATTGTAATCGCACAAGCGAACAGTTTTTCTATCCGGCAAAGATTGGGACATATTGTTGTTTTATCAACGGACGCATTCAATGCGTCCCTACATATTTATTTCAAAAATCCGTATTTGTAAACTTTTGGCTCTATTTTCTTTGCCAATTCCTTCAATGTCTGACGCAAATTTCCTATCAATGTATTATAGCATTCGTCGGTGCTGGTGTTGTTCATTTTGCCTTTTTCGTTACGTCCTTGAAAATACGCACGAATATCATAAAGCGAAGCATTAGGATTGACATCGGGTTGGGCATGATAATAACGCCATAACTCACGCCCTGCATCCATTACGGTTTGCGCTGTGGCCGAAAACTGCAACGGCTCCGCAGAAACCGTGCGTTCGACCTCGTCAGCAAACAAATCGGGCTGCTCCGTAGGGACGCGGCACGCCACGTCCCTACCGGCGATGAAATCGGTCATAAAATGGCTGTCGAATTTTTCCTTGGCATCGACCTCCGCCTCGGTGAACGGTATCCAATGATTTACACCCTGTTCACAACTGATGCGATTTTGCCCATGAAACAATGTAAACGCCAAACAATCCGACTGAAACTCCTTATCCTCCTGCCAACCGTCGTTCGGATATAGAAATTGGTCGCGGTCGTTCAGCCAAGTTGCTTCTATACATTGGCGAACAGAAAAATAAATAGAGAATAGAACTACATTCGTTTCTGAAATCGGATAACAATATCTTTGCTGTGCCTTTGATAAAATTGCTAATTGATTGTTATGTTGAAAATCAGAAGGTGAACTTGGAATTAATCCGATAGGAGTTTTATCGCTTGTATTCTTAAAGGTATCAAGCCATCTGTTTAACATTAAATTGTTTTCGTTTAATGCTAATATTTTTTTTGTTTCAAGAAATTCAGTGCTTTTATTATAAGCATCTACAATTGTTTCTGTGAAAATTTCTTTTCTGCTTGTATCCCAGACAAAAAAGCCAATAGGGAATTTACCCTTTACGTTATCAAACGTATCAGCAGGAACAATGAAAGCGCGTTCCAATTTTGCTCGAAAAATTTTTCTGAAATCCGCGAAATTACTCGCTTGCAGAATTTTCAACTTTGAAAATTCTGCAAGCGTCGCGCCCGGGATTTCTTGATAAACGCGAATAAAAAATTGAGCAAACAATTCATTACTTGCTTTACCAATCTTTGTTTTATATTTTTGATATATCTTATTTTCCGTCGCTACTTTTGCCTTATTTTTCCCCGTTCCTGTTACCGTTGTTGCAGTTGTTGCTTCTGCATAAGGCGGATTGATATAAATGACAAGTTTACGTCGTTTTTCGGGGTCGTTGATAATTTCTTGCAAAGGTTGTGGTAGTTTGGAGAAATCGTCATTAAGAAAATCGAACCGGAATACGTGCGAATCGAGCAGATTGGCACCGTTTTTTATGCGGTCGCGCATCACGTCCACATCGGCCTGGTCGAGTGTCGAAGCCCAAATGTTGTATTTGTTGGTAAGCCCGGCAAGCAGATTGCCCGTACCTGCACAACAGTCCCACACATAGTATTCGTCCTGCCAATTTTCGCCCAACACATCGGCAATGTATTGTTGCGAAAGTTCCACCCAAATTTGTGGCGTAAAAAACGAGCCTTTGCGCTCGCGCACGTCCTGCGGCACAAGCAAATCGCGACGCTCCACAATGTAGTCCCAATATTCGCGTTTGGGCGGTCGGTTGTAGCGATTCCAAAATTGCGTATGTGCTTTTTGTTTGTCGGAAAATTGTGCTTCTTGACTACTAAAAAGTCCCATTTCGTTCATCCGGCGGTCAAGTTCGTAATGGTCGTCGCGCAACAAAACATAGAGTTTTTCTTTCAACGTAACGTTATGCTCGCTCAATATGTCAGCAAGATAAAAATCTGCGTCGATAATACCATTCTTTTTGGCCACTTCCCAATTTACAGAAATGGTAGGCTTTACTTCCAGCAACCATTTATTGTAGATGTTTGTGAAGTTGTTTTTGTTGATGCGAATTTTTGAAACGCTTGATTTTCCGACTATAAAATTCTGTTTGATAAAACGGTGCAACTCCTTATCGTCGCCACCAAAACGATAAATATATGTATTTGCCTCAAGCGTGGCTTTCACGGTTTCGTACACCTGCTGAAACTCTTTCGTTTCGTGGTCGCTGGGCGTAACATTCCAATTAAAGTCGTTTTGATAGAACACATCAAGCACGGCATTATATTGAATAAATGCTATTTTTTCGGCATCGAATGCGCCAAGAAAAGCAGGTGGCAAAAACTTATCGAACGTGCGTGCCTTGCCAATAGTCAAAATGAGTTGCACGAGCGAGGCATAAATATCGGCTCTGTTACCTTTTTTTGCCTCCGCCCACAACAACGATTCCTGCTCAAACAGTTCGTTTTTATCTGTCGGTACGGCAATGCAAAAATCGACATTACCAATAATTTTGGTAGTATCGTACTCTGCAAAAAAATCAGTGGCAACTTTATTTTTCAGTTCCTCTTCGCGAATATTTAAGTCGTAAGCCATCGTTGTTTCGTGTTTATCGTTTTTCTACAAAAATGCGGTTATTTCACCAGTTTAATCACCTCGTCGGCAATGCGGCGGGCGGAGTCGTGCTGCGCCAAAGCCGACACGTTGGCAGCAAGTGCGGCAAGTTGCGCATCATCGTTTATCAATCGTAACGCACTGTCTATTAACTCGTTCTGTGCATCAACGTCTTTGACCAACACCGCCGCGTGTTTGTTGACCAGCGCCATGGCGTTGTGCGTTTGGTGGTCTTCGGCCACGTTGGGCGACGGCACCAGAATGCTCGGTTTGCCCAGCAGACAGAGTTCGGAAATGCTGCTTGCGCCGGCACGCGAAACGACCAAATCGGCCATGGCATACGCCAAATCCATGCGCGCCACAAAATCGGTAACAATCAATCCGCCATTGGCATACGGTTCGGCCGCCCGCCGGCAGTCGTCGATGTAAAATTTGCCCGTTTGCCACAGAATCTGGATACCGCTGTCGGCCAACTCTTTGAGGTGCGCTTTCACGCTGTTGTTGATGGTGCGCGCGCCAAGGCTTCCGCCAATGATGAGCAAGGTTTTCTTATCTGGCGAGAATCCGAACTCCTTGTAGGCATCGGCTCGATTGCCCTGTGTCAGATTTTGGCGCACGGGATTTCCCGTCAAAACGATTTTGTCGGCGGGGAAAAATCGCTCCATGCCTTCGTAAGCCACGCAGATTTTGGCAGCATCGTTTTTCAGCAGTTTATTGGTTACGCCGGCAAAACCATTCTGTTCCTGCAACAATACGGGAATGCCCATGCGTGCAGCCACTTTCATGGCAGCGCCGCTGGCATAGCCGCCCACGCCGATGGCCACATCGGGGCGAAAATCTTTGATGACACGGCGAACTTTTCGCATACTTTTAAGCAAGTTCCAAAGAATAGGAATATTGCGGAACAGGTGTTTGCGGTCGAAGCCCTGCACCGGCAATCCGACAATTTTGTAGCCGGCCGCCGGCACCCGTTCCATCTCCATACGTCCGAGTGCGCCCACGAACAAAATGTCGCAATCGGGTTGTGCCTCGCGCAAGGCATTTGCAATGCTCACAGCGGGAAAAATATGTCCGCCCGTACCACCGCCACTAATCAAGAATTTCATACGTTTTGATTGCATATTCACACAAATTTTTAAGTCAGACACGCATCATTCGCCGGCACTTTCGAGCGATGGTGTAGGTACTACCACAGCGCTCGTATTATCCTGATTATCAAAAATATGGATGCAGATATTCTGCAAAATGCCGAAATAGACGCTCGTTACAACAATCGATGTTCCGCCACGTGTAATCAACGGCAATGGCTGTCCCGTTACCGGAATCAGTTGCACACACACCGCCATGTGAATCAGTGCCTGCAACACGATGATGGCAGCCACGCCAATAGCTAACACGCTGTACGACAAATTATCCGTTTTGGACACTATGCGCCCCACCCTGAACAACAGCACCATATAAAGTGCAATCATGCCCAAACCGCCAAGAATCGAGCCAAGTTCCTCGACGATGATGGAATAGACAAAATCGCTATAGGCTTGTGGCAATTTGTTGCGCACCTCGCTACTGCCGGGCAGGTGCGGCCCGAAACCGCCTCGTGCAATGGCAATTTGGCCATAAAGCACCTGTCGATTGTTATCTTGAATGCGCAATGTCTCTTCCTGCGTTTGCACTTCGTCAAATCGTTGTAGGCGCGCAATCCACGTGTAGGCGCGTTTGAAAGGTTTGTAGTAGGCTTTTTCCACGACCGACAAATCGGAACGGAGATGGCCATCGCTGTCGCAAAAATGGCTCTGCGGCACGGCAAAAGCCACCAGCAGCACAAGCGCCACGCCCGCCACTACAATACCCACCAGAGTTGCAATACGTTTGAAAGCAAGGCCGCCGCACCACATCATAATTATCACGACAAGAAACAACAACCCCGCCGTCGATAGATTTTCGGTAAAAATCAGGCCGCACGTTACAATCACCATCAACGCAAACCATTTGAAATATTTTTGTTCGAAAGCTTCGTTGCCCGGCCGTTTAGCACGCGTTATCCAATCGGCGGTCATCAATATCAGCGCTATTTTGGCCAATTCGGACGGCTGAATGCCCATGACCCACCGCGCGCCGCCATTGACAGCACCGCCAAACAGCGATGCATAGCACAACAACAGCAACGACACGCCTCCAAAAAAATAGCCTCCCATGCGCAACATCCAATACGGCAGGCGCGCCACACAAAGCATCACCAAAAAGCCAAGGCCCAAATGTACCACATGTTTCAAGAAAGGTTGTATAATCGACGAAGCCCGCGCCACAAAAAAACTCTGCGAACTAAAGCCTTCGATCAACGAAACCACCACCAGCAAGCCATACACAACCCAAATGACTCGGTCGCCTTTCAATTGTTGTCTGAAAAAATCGTTCATAAATGATTAAATCAACTTATCGGATCATTTGGTAACGACAAATGAGTTACAACTCGATAGTGTTTACAGACGACGCACCGCCGCTTTGAATTTTTCGCCGCGGTCTTCGTAGTTTTTGAACAAATCGAAACTTGCACAGCACGGTGACAACAGCACCGTATCGCCCTCGTGCGCCACCTCGTAGGCTTTTTGCACGCACTCCTCTACCGATTTTACTTCGTACATCGGGCAAGTGCAGTGGTCGCGCCAAAAGTCGAACAGTTTTTTGTTGTCCACACCCATAAAAATGAGCGTGTGCACTTTTTCGCGCACGAGCATCTCTATTTCGGAATAGTCGTTGCCTTTGTCGGTACCGCCAAGTATCAGCACCACAGGCGTTTTCATACTTTGCAGCGCATACCAGCACGAATTGACGTTGGTGGCTTTCGAGTCGTTGATGTAACGCACGCCGCGCACCGAAGCCACATATTCCAACCGATGTTCCACGCCTTGAAATTCGGCCAGCGACTTGCGAATGGTTTCCTTGCGGATGTTCACGATTTGCGCCGCCAAACCCGCCGCCATCGAATTGTAAACGTTGTGCGTGCCACGCAGCGCCAACTCCTCGATGGGCATCGTCATATCGTTTTCGGGAAGCGGTGCGGTTATCGTCAAATCCTGCTCCACGACAAAGGCCTTGGTCGTTTCGCTCTTTTCGAGCGCGAACGGCAGCAGTTGCGCTTTGATGTTGCGTTTCTCGATTTCGGCTTTCAGCACAGGGTCGTCATTCCAAAAAATGAAGGCATCTTCGGGCGTTTGATTCTGCAAAATGCGGAATTTAGAGTCGATATAGTTCTGAAATTTATAGTCGTAACGGTCGAGATGATCGGGCGTAATGTTCAGAATGACAGACACATCGGCCTTGAAATCGTACATACCGTCGAGTTGAAACGAACTGAGTTCCAGCACATAGTAATCGAAATCGCACTCGGCCACCTGCCACGCAAAACTTTTGCCGACGTTGCCTGCCAAACCGACGTTCAGGCCTTCGTTTTTCAAGATGAAATAGGTGAGCATCGTGGTTGTAGTTTTGCCGTTGGAACCGGTGATACAGATTTTTTTTGCATGCGTGTATCGCGAAGCAAACTCTATTTCGGAGATGATGGGCGTACCTTGTGCTCTCAACTGTTTGACAATCGGAGCCTTTTCGGGGATACCGGGACTTTTCACCACTTCGTCGGCATTGAGAATCAACGCCTCGGTGTGTCCGTTTTCCTCGTACGCAAAACCGCGTTTTTCGAGTTCGGCTTTATATTCCGGTTTCAGCGCACCTTTGTCGGACAAGAACACCTCGTAGCCCTGTTTTGCCGCCAAAATGGCCGTCCCGACACCGCTTTCACCACCGCCAAGAATTACTAATCGTTTCATAGTTGTATTGCAATTTACTGTTGTTATCTGATTTTTAATGTCAATATGGTCAACGCCGCCAAAATGATGGTTACAATCCAAAAACGCAGCGTGATTTTCGTTTCGTGATGCAACTCTTTCGAGCCTTGAAATTTGACCGTACACGTCGGGTCGATTCGTAGTACCTGCTCCATCGAGGTGCGGAAATGGTCGTGAATGGGCGTGCGTTTCCACAAACGTTTATGTTGTCCGCGTTTTTTGTTGAACGTATAGTAGTTGCGTTGCAAAATCACCGACAGACTCTCGACAAGGAATACACCGCACAAAATCGGCAGCAGCCATTCTTTGTGGATTATCACGGCCGACACCGCTATGATGCCGCCGATGGTCAAACTGCCCGTATCGCCCATAAAAATTTGTGCCGGGAACGAGTTGTACCACAAAAATCCCACCAACGCGCCCACAAATGCGCTGAGAAAAACCACCAACTCTTCGCTGCCGGGAATGTACATCACGTCGAAATAGTCAGCCCAAACGTAACTGCCCGACACATAAGCCAACACTATCAGTGCCACGCCGATGATGGCCGAATTGCCGGCAGCCATGCCATCCATGCCGTCGTTCAGATTGGCGCCATTGGACACGGCAGCCACCACCAGCACCACCATCAGCACAAAAAACACCCAACCTGCCCAATATTTATAGGGTGTGCCCAAAAAGTTGAACATATCGGCATAATTGAAGTTGTGATTTTTGACAAACGGGATGGTGGTTTGCGTCGATTTGACGCTCGGCGACTTGTACACGACCTCCACATTGTTTTCGATGCGTGTCGTAACAACTTCGTTCATCACCGTCGCCGGACTATAACGCAGCGTCAGCCCGACAATCAGGCCAAGCGTTACCTGAGCTGCAATCTTCCACCAACCATTCAAGCCCTCTTTGTTGTGTTTGAACGTTTTGATATAATCATCAACAAAGCCGAGCAGCCCCAGCAGCAACGTCGTGATAATCATCAAGATAAGATAAATATTTTCCAATTTACCAACCAGCAGACACGGCAACAGCACCGCCACAATAATCACCACGCCGCCCATGGTAGGCACGCCTTTTTTTTGCGTGTTGAACGGGTCGAGTTTTTCGTCGCGCTGCGTTTCGGATATGTTGCGCCGTTTGAGCAATGCAATGAAATATTTGCCGAACCAGACAGCAATCGTCAACGCGAAAATAGCAGCCAACACGGCACGAAACGAGATGTAGCCAAACATGCCTGCGCCCGGCACATCAAACATTTTGTTCAAATAATCAAATAGATAGTACAGCATAGATTTTACATTTTACATTTTATCGTTCAACATTCAATGCGTTACGCAACTCCTCGTGGTCGTCGAAATGGTGTTTCACGCCTTTGACGATTTGGTAATTTTCGTGTCCCTTGCCGGCCACCAAAATCACATCGCCGCTTTGTGCCAGCGCACATGCCGTTTTGATGGCTTCGCGGCGGTCGGCAATGACCAACACACTGCGTTTTTGCACATCGTCGAGCCCGGCAAGCATATCGTCGAGAATGGCTTGCGGCTCCTCGTCGCGCGGATTGTCGCTGGTCAGAATCACGCGGTTGCTCGCCCTGACAGCCTCGCGTGCCATCATCGGGCGTTTGCCTTTGTCGCGATTGCCGCCGCACCCAACCACCGTAATCAAATTGCCGGCACCCGCACGAATATCATTGATGGTAGAAATGACGTTGTTGAGGGCATCGGGCGTGTGCGCATAATCGACTATGGCTGTAACGCCATTGCCTCGTATGGCTTCAAAACGTCCGCAAACCGGCTTCAGCAAACTCAACTTTGTCAGCACTTCGAGTTCATCGTAGCCAAGCAACACGGCAGCGCCAAACACCGCCGACAGGTTGGAAGCATTGAACCGCCCCACAAACGACATCATCACCTCACGACCATTCATCTCGAGCAACATACCTTCGAAAGAGTTTTCGAGAATGCGCGTTTTGAAGTCGGCCATTCCCCGCACAGAATAGGTTTTCTTTTGCGCCGCACAATTTTGCAACATCACTTCGCCGTTTTTGTCATCGAGATTGGTCAATGCAAACGCGTCGTGCGGCAAATCGTCGAAAAAGCGTTTTTTGGCTTTCAAATAATTGTCCACCGTTTTATGATAATCCAAATGGTCGCGCGTGAGGTTGGTAAAAATGCCGCCCTTGAAACGCAATCCGGCGATACGCCGCTGATCGACCGCATGCGAACTCACCTCCATAAACGCATACTCGCAACCGGCAGCAACCATGCGTGCCAACAGCGCATTCAACTCCAAGGCGTCGGGCGTTGTATGAGTAGATGCCACAGCCTCGTCGTCCACATAGTTGCACACGGTGGATAACAATCCAACTTTACAGCCGAAACTCCGAAAAAGTTGGTAGAGCAACGTGGCGATAGTGGTTTTGCCGTTGGTGCCGGTTACACCTACCAGCGTGAGTTTTTGCGACGGACAACCGTAAAAATTCGATGCCATCACGCCTAAAGCCTCGGCACTGTCGGCCGTTTGAACATACACAACTCCCTCGGCAGGATTTTCGGGCAAGGTTTCGCACACGACAGCCACCGCGCCCTGCTCCACTGCTTTTGCAATGAAATCGTGTCCATCGACAGCCGTGCCGCGCGTAGCCACAAACACATCGCCCGGCTTCACTGCACGCGAGTCGAAACACAAGCCGGACACTTCGCAATCGGTTGCGAGCGCTTTGCTCAACCCGACATTCTCCAATAACTTACTGATTTTCATATACTTATTTATCTTAATTCCAATACAACCGTTTGGCCGCGCCGAGCAACACTGCCGGCCTCAAGCGACTGTTGCGCCACACTGCCACGCCCATACAACTGCACACACAGACCCGCTTTTTCCATCAAATAGACAGCATCTGTGGCGCCCATACCCACGACATTCGGCACCGTTTGGTCTGACACCTTCAGCGATTTCAGCATCAACTGATCGGCACCATTCGCCTTACTCCAAGCCGTCGAGCCACCCGTCCACGCCACGTCCAACTCGTCGAGAGCCTCCGTTATCGATGTCGTCAAACCATCTTTCACCATCGGGACGGTGTTGCATGGCGCATCCGGCGACAAATGTTGTTTTTCGGTTCGCAAATAGATGCGTTCGGCAATTTGGCGGGCTACCGGTCCACACATCGTACCGGCATCGGCCGGTTCCACCGGTTTGCGCATCACCACAATCAGCGAATATTTCGGTTTGTCGGCCGGGAAATAGCCGCAAAACGTTATCTGATGCCGCACCGGCGCATTTTTCCAATATTCTATCTGCGCCGTGCCCGTCTTGCCGGCCAAAGCCACCACCGACGAATTGGCTCTACGAGCGGTGCCATCGGTTACGACAGCCCGCAGCATCATACGAATGTCGCGCAACGTGCGCGAAGAGCAAATTTTCGAATTGACGGTTTCGGTCTTAAACGATTCAAACACACGCCCATTCTGCCCAATCGACTTCACCAACATCGGTTTGACATACTTGCCATCGTTGGCAATGGCGTTGTAAAAAGCCAACGTATAGATGGGCGGCATACCCGTTTCGTAGCCTATCGACATCCACGGCAAGGTCGTTTTCGACCAACGTACACCGGCGTCGTTCGGGTGACGCACATCGGGCGACGGGGTCTTCACAAGGTCGAATTCGAGCGGTTTGCCGACGCCCATTTTGTAAAGTGCATCGACAAAATCGCCCGGCTTGTCTTTATAGTAATCATCAATGACGCGCGACATGCCGATATTCGACGATTTGGCAAACACTTCCGTCATAGTCAGTACGCCATTGGCGTGCGAATCAGTCATTTTGCGACCATACATCACCCACTCGCCGTCGCCTGTGTTGATTTTGTCGTCCGGCTTGACAATGTTATTTTCCAACGCCACCATCATCGACATTGTCTTAAAGGTCGAACCCGGCTCCGGTCGCGAATAAAACAGTATATCGTCCGTTTCGGCATACACGCCCGGCGACACACGACTCATATTCACGCACGCCTTCAACTCGCCCGTAGCCACTTCCATCACAGCCACGCAGCCCTGCTCGGCGCTGAAGCGTTTCAGTTGTTCCATAAACGCGCTTTCGGCAATATCCTGTATCTCGATGTCGATGGTAGTGGTAACATCCAAACCATCTTCAGGCTCAATTATCGGAACATAAGCAGCATAACTGCCCAAATGCTGATACTGTCCCAAACCGGGTGTTCCGCGCAACACCGAATCGAAAGCCAACTCCAAACCACTCGCGCCACCCTTTTCGGATTGACCGTAAATGCTGCCAATGGTGCGCGATGCCAACGACCCGAACGGTTTGATGCGGCGCACATATTTTTCGGATATCAGGCCGCCACGCATCTGCCCCTTGCGGAACAACGGAAACTGCTGCAACTCTTTCAAATCGTTATACGAAATCTGCTGCGGATAGAGCGGCAACCGACGTGCTTTTTTGACACTTTTGCTTTGGTGCGCCTGCATAATCATGCGCTTGTACTCTGCCGGCGTGCGGTCGCCAAACTTCTGCGACAGACACCAAGCCAACGAGTCGATCTCCTCGCGCAGATGCCGCCCGCCGTTCGCCTTCAGATATTCGGTTTGCGTATCCATATACACCCGATAGAATGGCACCGTGCTGGCCATCAGTTTGCCATCGTAAGAATAGATATTGCCACGCGTAGCCACAATCTCCCGATTCGGAGTCTTTTTGTCCAACTCCAACAATTCGTCGCGCTTAACAGTCTGAATAATAAACATTTTACCCACAACCAACACGAAAAGCACAACCATAATCACATAGATAATGGCCATACGAAACACTATCGGTTTTTTACTCTTCGGCATCTTTTTTTTCTACTCCGGCAAAGCGAAACAAAAAATTACTCTATCTCGACAGCAGGCTCGCGAGGCAACTGCAACGCGCTACCCTGCTCCTGCAATTTATTCACCACACACGATTGGCGGCTCACCTGCATCAACTCTTTCGACAACAACAACGATGTATTTTTCACATCGACCAACTCTTTTTTCAGCGTTTCGACACGACGCAAATCGGCCTCGTGCGCGAACCTATTATATACAAGCAACAACGACAACAGCACCAGCATCACGCCATAGAGCACCTGCCGACGCACAAAATCGCGCTCGAGCACATCACCCGACGTAATTTCGCGCCAACTCACATGCGGGCGCTCAGCCCAACCGCGCGACAACTTCGCTTTCAAATCCTTCAACGACATTGCTCACTCTCCTACACGTTCGGCCACACGCAGTTTGGCACTACGCGCACGCGGATTCTCAGCCACCTCTTCGGCCGAAGCCACCAACACCCTATTATTAACCGCCGCAAATGGCGCCATCATATTACCATAAAAATCACGCTCGCCACGACCATCGCAACTGCCCGTTTTAACGAAATTCTTCACCAAACGATCTTCGAGCGAATGATACGTCAGCACCGCCAGCCGACCGCCGGGGCGCAACACTTCGGCCGTCTGCGCCAACAACGCACGCAACGCGCCCATCTCGTCGTTCACCTCGATGCGCAACGCCTGAAACACCTTCGCCGCCTCTTTCTTGTCGCGCTCGCGCGGGAAAAACGGCCGCACCACTTCGAGCAACTGCGCCACAGTAGCAATCGGAGCCGCGGCACGCGCTGCCACTACCGCTCCCGCGATACGACGCGCCTGATGCAACTCGCCATAATAAAAAAACACATCGGCCAAACGCGCCTCGTCGTAACTATTCAGCACATCGGCCGCCGTGAGCAACGCCCGCCGATTCATGCGCATATCCAACGCCGCATCGAAACGGAACGAAAAGCCACGTTGTTCATCATCGAAATGATGCGACGACACGCCCAAATCAGCCAGCACACCATCGACCTTATCCACGCCGTAATAGCGCAAAAAATTCTTCAAGTAACGAAAATTACCACGCACAAACGTAAACCGTTCATCGTCGAACGCATTGGCTGCGGCATCCAAATCCTGATCGAAACTCAAAAGCCGCCCACGCGCGCCAAGTTGCGACAAAATGGCACGCGAATGACCGCCGCCACCAAACGTCGCATCGACATACACACCATCAGGTTTGATACACAAACCATCGAGCGTCTCGGTCAACATCACAGGCACATGATACTCCATTCGCAACTCCTCAATCATTTACCGACGGCCGCTTCATCATTTTGGCCGACAGACGTTTAGCAAATTCGGCCGACGACATGCGCGACTGTTCATACGCCGCTTTGTCCCACACAGCCATACGATCCAACATACCTACAAACAGCACCGACGACGACGCGCCAATCTGCTGCAAATAACGTTTTGGCAGCAACACGCGCCCCTGCGCATCTATATCGAGCCACTCGGCATCGGACACGAACTGCATCAGCAGCATCTGATCCTCAGGATTCCACTCGTCCAACTTCTCCTTAAAATCGGCCACCTTGCGATTCCAAACTCCCTCGGGATACAACACCAAGCAGGCATTGTCCGGGTCGATGCGCATCACAAGGCGCTCGCGCTCAGCCTCAGGAAGCAATTTACGATACGCCGAAGGCACAAAAACGCGCCCCTTCGCATCCAATTTCGCTTCGCTATTTCCAATAAATGTCGACATTTTTGCATACTAATTATTCGGGTGTAAAGTTACAACAATTTTTCAATTCCCCACACTTCCCCACCAATAAACTTATCAACAGCCTTTTAGACGAAAATCAACAGAAATTGACAACTTTTCAACAAGTAATCAACACCATAAAAGGAATCATAACAAACTATCAATCAATCGAAAATAAAACAAGCAGCATCGAGATGGTTGAAAGTGGGGAATTTTTTGCCATCGACAGCGCAAAACGACCACCCAAACACGCTACATGCACAAAATTGCACATCGAGATTAAACTTTTTTATAAAAACCTTTTGCCATACAAAAAAAATGTCGTACTTTTGCAGATTGAAAACAAAACGCATTATTTCACCGTCGAAAGCGCGCAGCCGCCGTAGGCAAAACAAAATGTAACACATTGGCTATCAAGAAAAAAGACGAAGACCAGCACCGTATTAACGAACAAATTCGCGGCGTGCGCGAAGTTCGTTTGGTGGGCGACAATGTCGCAACAGGCATCTATCCCATAGAAAAAGCGTTGGCTATGGCCGACGATCAGGAACTCGACCTTGTCGAAATTTCGCCAAATGCGCAACCGCCGGTCTGCAAGATTATCGACTACCAAAAATTTCTGTATCAACAGAAGAAACGCGAGAAAGAGTTGAAGGCCAAGACGGTGAAAATGGACGTAAAAGAGATTCGTTTCGGGCCGCAAACCGACGACCACGACTACAATTTCAAGTTGAAACATGCGCAAGAGTTTATCAAAGACGGCAACAAAGTGAAAGCCTACGTCTTTTTCAAAGGGCGGTCGATTCTATTCAAGGAGCAAGGCGAAGTGCTGCTGTTGCGGTTTGCCAACGACCTGGCCGAGATTGCAAAAGTCGATTCGCTGCCGACGCTCGAAGGTAAACGCATGATTATAATGCTGTCGCCAAAAAGTAAAAAATGACACTTTTTATTCATTAACTAAAATTATATTACTGAAATGCCTAAATTGAAGACTAATTCCGGTGCCAAAAAGAGGTTCGCCCTTACCGGAACAGGAAAAATCAAACGTAAACACGCTTTCAAAAGTCACATCTTGACGAAGAAAACGCTGAAACAAAAACGCAATCTGACACACACCGGCCTCGTTAGCCGCGTGGACGCCAAAAGCGTTAAAGCGCTGCTCGCCAACCATTAAACTTTAAGTAAAGCGAAAATTAACATTAGTGATTAACCGAATGTTCAGCCCCGCAAGATTCCGATGGAACGCTAACATTCAAAAAACAAAAAAATTATGCCAAGATCAGTAAATCACGTCGCCTCGAGAGCGAAACGTAAAAGAATTCTGAAACTCACACGCGGTTACTTCGGAGCCCGCCGCAACGTTTGGACCGTTGCCAAAAACACTTGGGAGAAAGGTTTGCTCTATGCTTACCGCGACCGCAAAAACAAAAAACGCAACTTCCGCGCTTTGTGGATTCAGCGTATCAACGCTGCCGCCCGCTTGGAAGGTTTGTCGTATTCGCAACTGATGGGTGCGTTGCACAAAGCAGGCATCGCCATGAACCGCAAGGTGTTGGCCGACCTCGCCATGAACCACCCGGAAGCATTCAAAGCGATTGTAAAACAAGCAGCCAACGCCAAATAAACAGGCGCTGACAAGCAAACAACATGCAGTCCACTCCACAACGGGGTGGACTTTTTTGTATGCACTATTGACAGCGACACAAAATTTTTATATATTTGCACATTGAAAACAAAATTCCAAAACCATGAAAAAAATTTTAGGCCTTGACCTTGGCACCAACAGCATCGGCTGGGCAGCAGTGAATGCGGAAGAAGTCAACCGCGAGAACGAAACTTCATTTTTGAAACCGATCGGCATAGATGCAGCAGGCAGTCGTATAATTCCGATGGATGCGGCGATACTTGGTGATTTCGACAAAGGGAATTCCGTATCGCAAACAAAAGAACGCACAAGTTTCCGTGGAATACGTCGTTTGCGTGAACGTTGTCTACTTCGTCGTGAGCGTTTGCATAGGGTGTTGACTTTACTCGGTTTTTTGCCCGAACATTTTGCAAAAGAACTGAACCGTTACGGGCAATTCACAACGTCTTGCATGTAGTCCTCGACGCTGCCTTTATTGTTTCAGACGGGCAAAGATACAAAATTTGAGAGCAATTCACAACATTAGATTCCTTTACTAATTACACCATTTGGAAGCATATATAAGTGATTAATATCAAGTCTTTTTGTTCCTATAGCATTATGGTTTTCTGTAACGCCATAAATTTGAGCTAAAAATTCCCACAATTCTTTGTTAACTAAAGCGTGTTCACCAAATTTTGGATGAGAAACATTTACCTGATAAAATTCTTCTGTTGAAATTTTATCTCCCTGTGAAGAGATATATGTATTGTTAGCTATAAGACTATTTGCTTTAAGTTCGGGCCCATTTTCTCGTTGTATTGTTACTGTTTCAAAATCAGAATTGTCTGAGTCATTGTTATAAATTCTTACGGCATATTTACCTTTTGGAGTTTCAATATCCCAAGACATCATAGGTGTGCCGTAATTTGTTGGATTTTCTCTTGCATCTCCATACCAGCCGGTATTCGCAAACCTGCGTAAATCAAGATGACCTGTGGCATTTAATGTCGATGTATATTTGTTATTATTTACTTTTATATTAGTTGGATATTTTTTCATTATTTCTTCAACGTAATCGCAAACTTCGGGGTTTACAATTCCGTCGTCTCTCGTTTCATCCTGATCAAATACATATATATTTTTAAAATTGAACTGTGAGGCATTTATTCCAAGTTCATCCGTTATTTTGTAAGTATTATTGTTGAATTCGGAAACATACCCATTTAAGCCATACATAACTCTATAATCATAATTTTTAGGTGCAGATTCAATCCAGATTTTGTAATTACCGTTTTGCTTGTCTTTTACTACACCTACAAAGTAATAATTATTATCGTTACTAAATTTTTTTGATTCTACAAATGATTGAGGTTCTGTTATAGTTGGCCTTGCCACGGCAACAGCTTCAGTTTTAGCAGCAACGGGTGAGGCATCAATTTTGGGTGCATTTATAGGGCTCATTGCAATTAAAACTGCAACGGGTATTGCCTTTATCGGATTTGAGGAATGAACCGGCTTTTGAACCTCTTTTGCTTTCTTACCTTCGAAAGGTAAACTATTTAATCTATGACTATTTACTGCACTTACTTTCATTTTTCCTCCAAACTTATTATACAAAATTTTTATTTTTTTAGCATACCTTTTAAACTTCTATACAATTCTGCGCTGATTTCATATTGTTTCAGACGTGCAAAGATACAAAATTTGTCAGCAATTCACAACAATGCCATTATACAAGCGCATAGGTACTTATTGTTTCAGATGTGCAAAGATACAAAATTTTGAGCCAATTCACAACTTTTCGTTTGCCGTAGCAACTATTTCACATCTTAACAAAAATAAAAAACACAAAACACTTGCACACTTTAATAAAAAGTTATATTTTTGCAGTCAAATGTAGCAGTACATTCTTCTACTGAAATGAACACAATCATACAAAAACACTTGCAAAATACCGCGGTTGTCAAGCCTAACAGTTTAATAATCAGCATTTTACCCCCCCCACCCGTGCACATTCTGCATTAAGTAATGTTCTACACATTGCAGATGTGATCAATCTGCAAATAAAAAAAACATTCTTACAAAACACACATTTCGTAAGAATGCATTTGTCATGTCTATATATCAACATAGGCATGCTGCGATTTTATACGAGTCTAAAAAACCGTTTGAGATAGGCTGACGGTAATCAATATTATTAACTTTCACTCCTATCGTGAAGCAAATACACATTTTTTATGAACAAAAAATTCATTATTGGCGGCACTCTGATTGCCAGTGCAATCATCTTCAGTGCCTGCGGAACAGCCAACTATTATGCTGAAACCGCTGAGACAACTGCCCTTGGCAAGAACGTCCTCGTTCAACCTACATTGGCGCAATTGGACGTAACACCTACACGGGCTACGGCAACCCTGAACGAAAGCGAATTGACGGATTTGGACTTGAACAAAGCCAAAAGTACGGTTTGCGCAAAGGCCTTGAAAGCAGGCGGAGCCGATATTCTGGTAGCACCGCGCTACGAAATGGAATACAATGCCGAGAAAAAACTCTCGAAACTGACCGTATTCGGCTATCCCGCCAAGTATGCCGCTTTCCGTCCGGCCACAAAAGACGACATGCCCAAAGTTATTGCCGAAGCAAACGACCAGAAACAATGCGCAAAAACGATTTCGAAAGTGAGCAACACACAAATTGTGGCCGTAGTTGATGTTGCAGCGAAAGCAAGCGTAACACTCAAAGGAGAAGCCTGCACCGGGCTCAATGAGAAAACCGCACTCGCAAAAGCACGTGCCGAACTGCTCAAACAAACCAATGCCGATTTCCTGATTGCCGAAAATCACAGCATCAAAGTGCAAAACAATGTGATCGAGCAATTTACACTAACGGCTTACCCCGCTTCTTACAAGAACTATCGCAAAATGGAAGAAGCCGACCTAGTCTTCAAGATGACCGACAAACCGCAACTTGTTTATTCGACTGTCGGAGACCTGAAGGCATTGGGCGGAAAAGTAGCTGTACAATGTACTGCCGAAGAATTGCAAGGGTTAAGCCGCTCGCAAATGGAGGTTAAAGTACGTAACAAAGCGCTCAAACAATACAACGCCGATGTACTGCTCAACGAGTATTTCCAATATACGTATGCTGCGGAAGGAAATGCCGTATCTGCCATTACCATTCTCGGAACACCCGCTGCATATAGCAACTTCCACGCTGCAAAAGCCGGCGAAATACTTGACCCGACTTCCACCGCTAATGCCGACGGCGAAGCGGCAAAAGGATCGGGCAGCATCCTGGACTTCTTCAAAAACCTCTTCAAGAAGAAATAATTTACTTACCTTCCCCCGTCTGTTTACGACGGGGGATTTTTTATACAACTTGCACCTTTCGAAAAAACATTCTTTTTCCTGCCAATCCATTCAGGAAATACAATATATCACCGTCACAACACGCTGCGAACGGCTTGCAGAATGGGGTCGATGCTCAAACCGCTGCCTACGGCGCCCTGCATCCACCGGTTGGGTGTCAGCCGCCCCTGACGATAGATGCGCGCATACTCCGCCGCCCACTGTTCGGCCGTAGCGCATGTTGCCAAATGCTGTTCCAACTGGAATTGCACGATAGAACCTATCGGATAGTTGGGCAAATACATGGGCGCATTGACCATGTGCGAATAGATGGCCAACAAGGTACAATCGGGTTCGCCAAGCACCGGTGCGTAATAGGCATTCCACACCTCGCGCGCTATGCGCAACGTATTCTCTTTCAGTTCGTTGGCGGTAGCGTCGGGATGCGCATACAACCACTGCCACATGCGCATATCCACAAGACTGACACCCATTATTTCGTACATACTCCAAAAACTATCCAACACTTGCAAGCGGTGCGTGTCGGCAGTGGCATTCGCCGTGCCGTGCGGCAACAACGCCAAGTCGCGCGCTTGGAACAAGAAGGCCGATGCTTCGGTAAAGCCGGTATTCGGAACGCCCGCAAGTGAGTAATAATCAATATCATACAAATCGAGAATCATCTCGACATTGTGTCCGAACTCGTGCACGGCTATGTTGTAGCCTTTGTAGTCCATGCCCTCGGTGCCGATGCGTGTGCGCAGGCGTGCGGGTTCGTTGCGCCCCAACGCCGGCCAAGCATGTCCCGATCCGCGTGCCGGCTCCACCACAATGTGGCTGCCGATGCGTTGCGCTTCGTCGGCGGTGAATCCCAAGCGTTGCAACAAGCGCGGCATGTCGCGTTCGAAGGCTTCGGCATCGGGATACAAGCGCCGCGTCTGCTCGGTCAGTTCGTCCTGATTGAGTGCGGCGCGCGCTTTGAACCCATCGTACCAAATGTCGTACGGGCGCAACGGGCGGCCTAACCGTTCGGCTATGACGGCGCCCACCTGCGCCACTTCGGGCGACGACAGCAGTTGGCGGAACAGCGAATCGACCTGTTCGAGCGGTATCTCCATCTGTTCGTCGAAATTGCGGACAATGGCCGTCGGTGCTTGCGGACAATAGGCATCGGCCTGACGATACGCCCGAAAATGTGCCAAAATACGCTCGTAACGCGTGTCGGGTTCGGGTGCCAACGCCACTTCGCCGCCATCGGCACAGCACACATTGGCATAGGGTTTCCAATCGTATTTGTCGCTATTGACGACAGCCTGCGGAATAGTCTGATTCACAATACGTTGCATCACACAGTAAATCATTTCCTGACGTTCGTGTGCCAATGCGTCGGGGGCGTAATTGGCTTTCAGTTCGTCGCGCAAGTTCCAATGCGACAACAGCGTCAACGGTTCGTTCCACAGCCGTCGTCCGTCGTCGGTCATCAGTTTGTGCATGTGGATATTGTAGTCGGCGATGTAGTTTTCGGCATCGGCATAGGCCTGATTTTCGGCTTGTGCCACGGTGGCCGGCACGCGTGTCGTGAAGCGGTCGCCCATGCGTGCATAGGCCCATTCGCGGCGTGTCCGGCAAGTGCCCGGCGCATCTTTTTCGGCGAGCGTATAGTGCGGAAAATTGATGATGGTCAAAAACGCCAATTTGTTGGCAAACATATCATCGCTGAAGTGCGCCATCGGGCTGTAGGCGCTCATGATGTAATCGGCCGTTCCGGGCTCCGGCACATTGGTCAGTTGGGTAGGTTTGAGCAACTCCACCGTCAGCATATCGGCCGATTCGCTGCAACGTTCGAAAATGCGTTCCAACTGAGCAAAGAGTGCAGCGCGTGCGGTGTCGTCGGGACATACGTTTGCGAGTGCGAACGCCCGAAAATCATCGACAGAGCCGTCGTCGGCAGTCCAAAGCGCCGCCGCTTGTGCCACGCCGCGCGCCACCACTGCACTATCGACGGCAGCATGTTGCGCCACAATTTGTCGGACGATGTCATCGACCACTTCGTCCGTTACGAATGCCGTTTGTCGCCCGCATGCGGCGAGTGCGGCCAAGCCTATCAATCCCATAAACAATCGTTTTTTCATGTCGGTATGTTGTTTTATTTGTTCACTTGCGGCGTCGGTCCGACGCGTTTCGGTGTGCAAAAATACGGATTATTTCCCGATTTTTAGCATTTTCGGCAAAAATAGTTGCCAAAAAATTTGTTTTGTACGAAAAAACGTCCTATCTTTGCAGCACAAAATTTATCAGCAATTCACAATAAGGATTATTCCGTTGTGAAAACTACCAGAATGGCCAAGTTGTTTCTTGGTCGTTCTTTTTTTGCGGCATCACACACAAAAAAACGAGCGGCGCAATGCCGCTCGTCGTGTGTCAGACAGACGGATTTATTTTGTCTTTTTGGCGTTCGTTTTGCGTGCCGCGCGATAGTTTGCCCGCCCTTTCGATGCGTTTTCGGGGTTGGCGATGATGGCTTTGCAGGCCTCCTCGGTCAGTGCCGCTGCATCGGTGCCTTTGGGCAGTTTGTAGTTTTTGTTGTCGTTCACGGTGTGAATGTACGCGCCAAAACGCCCGTTCAGCACCTGTATGTCGCCAAAGATGTGAATGACTTTGTTGTTGTCGGCTTCGCGCTTGGCGGCAATAATTTCGAGTGCGCGTTCGAGGGTCAGTGTCAGCGGGTTGTCGGTTTTTGGCACGGAGTAGAACGCTTTGCCGTGTTTGATGTACGGGCCGAAACGTCCGTCGGCCACAATCAGGTCTTCGTTTTCGAATTGTCCGATATTGCGCGGCAGTTTGAACAACTCCAGCGCCTCGTCGAGCGTGATGGTGAAGATGCTCTGCCCGGGTTGCAGGTCGGCGAAACGCGGTTTTTCGTCGCTGTCAGACGATCCCAACTGTGCCACCACGCCAAAACGACTGATTTTGGCATAGACCGGTTTGCCGGTTTTGGGGTCGTCGCCCAGATAGTGTTCGCCGGGTTTGGTGCCAACGGCTTGGTCGGCCACCAGCACCTCTTTGTGGAATGGTTCGTAGAAATTGCCGATATTTTGATTCCAAGCAATTTTTCCGGCTGCCACATCGTCAAATTCTTCCTCGACATTGGCCGTGAAGTTATAATCCATGATTTTGGCGAAGTAGGTTGTCAGAAAATCGTTGACCACGATGCCGATGTCCGTTGGCGACAATTTGCCTTTTTCGACCGATGGTTTTTCTTTCCGCATTTCGTCGCTGATGCCGTTGGCATCCAATGTGAGCACGCAGTAGTCGCGGGGTTCGTTCACGATTTCGCGTTTATCGACATATTCGCGCGCCAAGATGGTCGAGATAAACGAGTTGTAAGTAGCGGGTCGTCCGATGCCGAGTTCTTCCATCTTTTTGATGAGCGTGCCTTCGGTGTAGCGCGGCGGTTTTTGTGCAAAACGTTCTTGTGCCATAGCGGTTTTCAGCGTCAGCGTTTGCTGCGTCAGCGATGGCAACAGTGTCGTTTGTTCCTGTTCCGAGTCGTCGTCCTGCGATTCGATATAGACACGCAAGAAGCCGTCGAAGGTCAGCACTTTACCCTCGACAACAAACTGTTCGTCGCTGCCGTCGATGTCGATAGTAACCGTAGTGCGTTCGATTTCGGCGTCGGCCATTTGCGAGGCGATGGTACGTTTCCAAATCAGTTCGTAGAGGCGTTGTTCCTGCGCCGTTCCGGCGATGGTGCGATTGCTGATGTAGGTTGGTCGGATGGCTTCGTGCGCCTCTTGTGCGCCTTTCGATTTAGTGTGATATTGGCGTACTTTCAGATAGTTTTCGCCGATATTTGTAACGATTTCCTGTTTGATGGTGTTGATGGCTAACGAACTGAGGTTCAGCGAGTCGGTACGCATATAGGTGATTTTACCCGACTCGTAGAGTTTTTGTGCGATGCGCATGGTTTGCGACACCGTAAAGCCGAGTTTGCGCAAAGCCTCTTGTTGCAAAGTCGATGTTGTGAACGGCGCTGCCGGCATCTTTTTGGCAGGATGTTTTTCGACGCTGACAATGCGGAATTGTGCGTGTTGGCACATTTCGAGGAATTGTCGGGCTTCGTCTTTGGTGGCAAAGCGGTGTTTTAGTTCGGCTTGCAATTCGCAGGGTTGTCCTTGTGCATCGCGTGCGGCAAACACGGCCGTAACCCGAAACGATGGCGTTGCCTGAAAGTTTTGGATTTCGCGTTCGCGTTCCACTACCAAGCGCGCCGTAACCGACTGTACGCGCCCTGCCGACAGACCCGGTTTGATTTTTTTCCACAACACGGGCGAGAGTTCGTAACCCACCAGACGGTCGAGTACGCGGCGCGCCTGCTGTGCGTTCACCAAGTTCATGTTGATGTCGCGCGGATGTTCGATAGCCTCCAATAGTGCCGGTTTCGTTACCTCGTGAAAAGCGATGCGCCGTGTTTTGGCGGGATCCAACTGCAATTCGTTGAACAAATGCCATGCGATGGCTTCTCCTTCGCGGTCGTCATCGGATGCGAGCCACACTCTTTCGGCACTCTTTGCGGCTTTTTTCATCTCGGCCACCAATTTTTTCTTGTCCTCGGACACCACATAGGTCGGTTTGAAATTATGATTGATGTCGATACTCAGACTTTTGTCGGGCAAGTCGCACACATGCCCCATGCTCGACATTACTTTGTAATCGGGGCCTAAATGTTTTTCGATGGTTGGGACTTTCGTCGGCGATTCCACAATAACGAGATTTTTCATACAACAAGTTTTGATTTTTTTTGCGGCTGCAAAGGTAACAACATTTTTTCAGGTTTACACCTTTTTTAAGCGATATTTTTTGAACACCCTTTAGGGTGTAGGTCTGCCGAAATGAGTTTTGTCATTCGTCGGAGAATTGTACCAACACGTTTCGATACGAATTGAAAATCTTCGATTTCGACACAAATCCGACATAGCGTCCGTCGTCGTCAACAACAGGCAAATTCCATGCGCCGGTATCTTCGAACACGTCCATCACCTTGCCCATCGGCATATTTATATTGACGCGCGCCGGCACGGCAATCATCAGTTTGCGTACGCTGAAACGGTCGTACAAATCGGGACGAAACATGATGTTGCGCACCTCGTCGAGCGGCATGATGCCCACCAACACACCTGTTTTTTTGTTCACCACAGGGAACACGTTGCGGCTGGAATGCGAAATCACTTTGACCAATTCGCCCAATTTCATTTCGGGATAGATCACTTCCATGTCGGTTTCGAGGAAATTGCCCAATTCCAACATCGACAGCACGGCGCGGTCTTTGTGGTGTGTCATCAACTCGCCCTTTTGCGCCAAACGCATGGCATACAGGCTGTGAGGCTCGAACAAAATAATCGTCAGATAGGCCACTACCGAGGTGATAATCAGCGGAATAAGCAATTCGTAACTATTTGTCAACTCGGCTATCAGGAATGTGCCTGTGAGTGGTGCGTGCATCACGCCCGACATTAGGCCGGCCATGCCGACAAACGCATAATTTTGGCTCGGGATGTCGAATCCGAACAGGTTCAACGACGTAGCCATCACAAAACCGGTGAGGCTGCCCACAAACAGGCTCGGTGCGAAAATACCACCCGTGCCGCCGGCGCCATTGGTGGCCGCCGATGCAAAAATCTTGAAAAAGACTATCAACCCAAGATACAGCACCACCGCCCACATTTCGGAACGATAAGCATACAACAAACTATTGTTGAACGTGGCCGAAGCATCGCCCGTAAGCAGTTCGGCTATGGTATCGTAGCCCTCGCCATACAACGGTGGAAACAAGAATATCAGCAAGCCCAACATCGCGCCGCCAACGACAATCTTTTTGTACGGCGATTGAAGGCGTTTGAAAACCCGTTCGAGGCGATTCATGCCGCGCGTGAAATAGAGCGACACCAAACCGCACACAATACCAAGCAATATGACCAACGGAACGCGCTCGAAAGCAAACGGCACCAACGCATCGAAATGGAACAACGTCTCCTTGCCTAAAAACAGGTACGAAAACATGGTGGCCGTAGCCGCCGATATGAGCAATGGTGCCACCGAAGTCATGGTCATGTCGAGCATCAACACCTCAACCGTGAAAGCCACGCCGGCAATCGGCGCATTGAAAATGCCGCCAATAGCACCGGCAGCGCCACAGCCCACCAGCAACATCAGCGTTTTTTGGTCGAGGTGGAAGGCACGTCCCAAATTGGAGCCAATGGCCGAGCCGGTCAGCACAATGGGCGCCTCGGCACCAACCGAACCGCCAAAACCGATGGTAATGGCGCTCGCCACCACCGACGACCACATATTATGCACTTTGATGATGGCCTTACGTTGCGATATGGCATACAAAATTTTTGTAACACCGTGGCTGATGTCATCTTTCACCACATAGCGCACAAACAGACTTGCCAACGTGATGCCAAGCGCCGGCAATGCCAAATACCAATAGTTCAGTTCTTCGACAGGGAAAAGCGACGTGATGCCACGCTGAATCAATGCAATGATGCTTTTGAGTACAAAAGCCGCCACAGCTGCGCACATACCTACCACAAAACTCAGTATCAGCACAAAATACGACTCTTTGATGTGCTGTTCGCGCCATGTCAGCATCGACATGTACCACTCTCGCCAATCAATTTTTTTCATTCTGTACAACAATGTTTTTCTCGGCCGCAAAGATATAAAAAAAATGGCATTCCGTAAGCAGAGCACCATTTTTTATCTGAAACATGCTGTGTTTTACAGCACGCCTTGCGCCATCATGGCCTTGGCTACTTTCATAAATGCGGCGATATTTGCGCCTTTCACATAATCCACATAGCCATCGGGTTGTGTGCCGTATCGCACACATTGTGCATGGATGTTGCCCATTATTTCGCGCAATTTGGCATCGACTTCGTCCTTGCTCCAACTCAGGTGCATGGCGTTTTGCGTCATCTCCAAGCCCGACACCGACACGCCGCCGGCGTTGGCCGCTTTGCCCGGCGCATATAGGATTTTAGCCGCCTGAAACACTTTCACGGCTTCGGGTGTCGAAGGCATATTGGCACCTTCGGACACGGCTATCACACCATTGGCAACCAACGCACGCGCATCGTCGCCGTTCAGTTCGTTTTGAGTGGCCGACGGCAACGCAATCGTACATTTCTCGTGCCACGGACGCCCGCCCGCTACATATTTGCAACCATACTTTTCGGCATATTCGCGTATGCGACCGCGATACACGTTCTTCAGTTCAAAAATGTAATCCAATTTCTCGCGATCGATGCCGTCGGGGTCGTAGATGTAGCCATCGCTGTCGGACATGGTAACCACTTTGCCACCGAGTTGAAGGACTTTTTCGGCCGTATAAGTCGCCACATTGCCCGACCCCGAAATGCAGACGGTTTGTCCTTGCAGGTCGGTGATGCCGCGGCTCTGCAACATATTCATCAGGAAATAGATATTGCCATAGCCTGTGGCTTCGGGACGAATGAGCGAACCGCCAAACTCGACACCTTTGCCGGTGAATGTGCCGGTATTTTCGCGTGCCAACTTTTTGTACATACCATACATATAGGCCACTTCGCGACCGCCCACGCCGATGTCGCCGGCCGGCACATCGGTATCGGGACCGACATGGCGCCACAATTCCAACATCAATGCCTGACAAAAACGCATGATTTCGGCATTCGACTTGCCACGCGGGCTAAAATCGGAACCGCCTTTGGCACCGCCCATCGGCAAAGTGGTTAACGCATTTTTGAACGTCTGCTCGAACGCCAAAAATTTCAGAATCGACGGACACACCGACGCATGAAAACGCATGCCACCCTTGTACGGACCAATGGCATTGTTGTGCTGAATACGATAACCCATATTGGTTTGCACACGCCCTTGATCATCGACCCAATTGACACGAAACGACACTATGCGGTCGGGAATACAAAGCCGCTCTATCAAATTAACTCTCTCAAATTCAGGGTGTTGATTATATACGTCCTCTATCGACGCCAACACCTCGTGCACCGCCTGAATGTATTCCGGCTCGTTCGGAAAACGACGTTGCAATTCGTCTATCACTGTCTGGGTTGTCATACTTTTATTTTTTTTTTGCAAAAGTACAAGAAAGACCGTTATGTTGTATCATTTTCCGCCATTTTTTTTCAACCGACACAAAAAGACGCACAAAAACCGACAAAAATCGTCAAAAATCGTCATTTCGTTTCATTATATACATTTTTATTACTATTTTTGCACGATTTTTTCAAACGAACACGAACATGCAGACAATAACTACCAAAAAAGCGTTAGACGAATTTGTATCTAACTGTAAATCAGAGAATAAAACAATCGGTTTCGTACCAACCATGGGTGCGTTGCACAACGGACACCTGACGTTGGTGCGCCGTGCTGTGGCCGAAAACGACATTTGCATCGTCAGTGTCTTTGTCAATCCCACACAATTTAACGACAAAAACGACCTTGCCAACTATCCGCGCACGCTCGAAGCCGACGCCGCCCTGCTGACCGAAGCCGGTTGCGCCTGCGTGTTTGCGCCCACGCCCGACGAGATGTACAACGCCGACGAGATGACCAACCGTTTCGAATTCGACTTCGGTGGGCTCGACCAAGTGATGGAGGGTAAATTCCGTCCGGGACACTTCAACGGCGTAGTGCAAGTGGTCAGCAAACTATTCCGCCTCGTGCGCCCCGACCGCGCCTATTTCGGCGAAAAAGATTTCCAACAATTGGCCATCATTCGCCGCATGACAAAACTGATGAACTTCCCCATCGAGATAGTGGGTTGCCCTATTGTGCGCGAAGATAGCGGTTTGGCACTCAGCAGCCGCAACGCCCTACTCACGCCCGAACAACGACAAACGGCCGTTCACATTTCGGCCGTACTGCAAGAGAGCACACAGTTTGCCCTCGAAACATCGGTCGGCGAACTGCACGATGCCGTAGTGGCAGCCATCAACGCCAAAGAAGGACTCGAAACCGAATACTTCGACATTGTGGACGGCAACACACTCCAATCCATCGAACGCTGGGACGACGCCGAATACGTAGTAGGCTGTGTTACAGTCTATTGCGGCAAAATACGCCTCATCGACAATATCCGCTACAAATAACCACACTACGGACACACTCATCGACATGGTCAGACTCTACAACGAAAACCCCAACCCGAAAATCATTGCACACGTAGCCGAAATTTTGCGCAACGGCGGCATCGTCATCTACCCCACCGACACCGTTTACGCCATCGGGTGCGACATACGCCAACAACACGCCATCGAAAAAATCTGCAAATTCAAAGGCATCGACACACGCAAAGCACAACTATCCATCATCTGCCACGACTTGAGCCACATCAGCGAATACGCCAAAGTGGACAACAGCACGTTCCGACTGCTGAAACACAACCTGCCCGGAGCATTCACATTCATACTCAACGGCAGCAACAACCTGCCACGACTGTTCAAAAACCGCAAAACAATAGGCATTCGCGTGCCCGACAACAACATTGTGCGCGCCCTTGTGCAAGAACTCGGCAACCCGATACTGACCACATCTGTCAAAGACGACAACGACATCACCGAATACGAAACCGACCCCGAACTGCTGCAAGAAAAATATGGCAAAATGGCCGACATCATCATCAACGGCGGCATGGGCAACAACACAGCCTCGACCATCGTCGATTGCACCGGCGAACAGCCCGAAATCGTGCGACAAGGCATCGGCGAATTAAAATAATCAAAATAATTTTGTCGAACAATTTTTTTTTCATACATTTGCAGAAAATTTTACGCCATCAAAATCAAACTCAAAAAAATAATCTAACAATGAAACACGCAGTCAAAATCTTACTCGTTATCGCCATCGGCCTATTGGCCTATCTCTGTGTTATGTGCATCTACACGCCCATTCATTTCGACGAAGAACGCGGCGTGCGCGAAAAAGCCATCATTGCAAACCTGGTGAACATACGCAAAGCGCAAATTGAGTTCAAAAATCAGTATGGACGCTACACGGCAAGTTGCGACACACTTGTCGATTTCATCAAAAACGGCAAAATGCCCGTTGTGTTGAAAGAAGGCACCCTCACCGACGAACAACTGCAAAACGGTTTGACCGAAGCCAAAGCCTTGAAAATCATCAAATCGGGCAACAAAAAAGAGATTGCCGCCAACGGACTCGAGAACTTCCGCCGCGACACCACGTTCGTAAGTGTTTACGAGAGTCTCTTTGCCAACGAACTCACACTCGAACAGGTCGAGCAGATAGTCGTAGTGCCGTTCTCCAATGGGCAACGTTTCGAAATGGAAACCGCCACGCACACCAATGCCACATCGGGCATCACCATCCCGCTGTTCGAGGCACGCGCCCCGTACGACATGTACCTGAGCGACCTCAATCGTCAGGAATTGATCAATCTGAAAGACGAAAAATCGAAACTCGACAAATACGCAGGCCTCAAAGTCGGCTCGATAACCGAGCCAAACAACAACGCCGGCAACTGGGAATAAGTTTTCCAGCGACAACGACAAAAGCATCAAAATGTGGCGCCTGCACATTGCTCGCGCTACATTTTGTACACATAAACATCAACCGGATATGCGCATCGTCAGCGGAAAGTTCAGAGGGCGACACTTCAACCCACCCACCAACATTACGGCACGTCCCACAACCGATTTTGCCAAAGAGAGCCTGTTCAATGTGCTGAACAACTACCTCGATTTGGACGGTTGCACGGCACTCGACCTTTTTTCGGGCACCGGCAGCATCAGTTTTGAATGCGTGTCGCGCGGGTGCGCCCATGTCAGCAGTATCGAGATGAGCGAACGCCATATCGCATTCATCAAAAAAACGGCCGCCACGCTCCAAATCGACAATCTGCGCGTCTATCGCAGCGATGTGTTTCGTTTTCTCGACGTCAACAACGAAACATACGACCTGATTTTTGCCGATCCGCCCTATCAGTTGCCCGAAATAGCCGAAATTCCCGACCGGATTTTTGCCAAACAACGGCTGCGCGACGGCGGCGTATTCGTACTCGAGCACGGCAAAAACAACACGTTCGACACCCATCCACACTTTGTGGAACACCGCCACTACGGCAACGTTCATTTCAGTTTTTTCCGCTAATTTGTTGCAAAAAAAGTAAGGACGCCCAAAAAAACGACGTCCCTACTTAACTTATTTCGCGGTTTGATGCGCTGATATCAGGCAATCAGCATACCTTGACGAATATTGTCGGCACAAGTGCGTCCACGCAGATTGGCGGCCAATGTCAGCGCAAAATCGAGCGCAAAAGCCGGTCCTTTGGCAGTAACGATGTGGTGCGATTGTACTACGCCGTCGGGCAGAATGGCGGCTCCGGTCAGATAGCGCTCGAATCCGGGATAGCAAGTGGCCGATTCTCCATCGAGAATGCCCAACTGCCCCAGCACAAATGGTGCTGCACAGATGGCAGCCAGCGGTCGTTGCTGCCGGTGATGCGCGGTCAGCAAATCGGCCAAGTGCCGATTGTCGGCCAAGTGTTGCGCGCCGGGCATGCCTCCGGGCAAAATCAGGTAGCCGTCGGCAGTGGGTTGTACGTCGGTCAAAAGGCAGTCGCACACCACCGACACACCATGTGCACCACGCACCTGCAAATCGGCATTCAACGACACCATTTCCACCGGCACTTCGGCACGGCGCAACACATCGACCACGGTCAATGCTTCAATCTCTTCGAATCCGTCGGCAAAAAACAGATAGTTCATACAAAAAGTCTTATTTTGTGGAAAAATTATATGTTATCGTTCCCATTGCTATGTTATCGCCGGCCGTGAAACGGGTTTTTTTTGCTGCAGCCACCGAGGCGTCGAGCAATTTTTTATTTGTGATATTCGACACCGTTGGATCTACAATGGCTTCCGTCACAAATCCGTTCCGATCGACACGTATTTTGACCACGACACGACCTTGTTCGTCGCCCGAATAGTCCGGTTTGGGCAATCCACCCTGCAACGTGCGTCCTTTCAACGACCAACCGTTTCCGTTCGACACGCCGCTGCCGGCCGGGTTTCCCTGCATAGCCTCGCCCGTAGTGGTGCCACTACCCTTGTCAGTTTTTTGTCCAAAGGCACTCGCAAGGGCGTTGGCTTTGTCGGTTTTGGCTTGTTGCTCGGCGGCTTTTCGGGCTTTTTCGGCAGCGATACGCGCTTCTTCGGCGGCTTTGCGTTCGCGTTCCTGCTGTTCGGCGAGCAATCGTGCCTGCTCTTGTTCTTTGCGGCGTTTTTCGGCTTGTGCCAATGCCACCGATTCATCTTCTTGAGTCAGTAGCGGTTGGGCAGGCTGAGGTGTCGGCGGTGGCGTAGCCGTCTGCGGCTGCTCTTGTGCCGATGCGGCCTCGTCGGGTTGTGTTTGCGGCTCTTCGGGTGTGCCATATCCATCGTCCACATCGCCGTAACTGACAACCATCAGGCCTTCGTCGATGGGGTCGCGCGAGGTCGATATGCCGCAAAAAAGCAGTATCAGCAAGACGATGATGCTGACCACAATCGTGCCTATCGACGCATATATGTCCGATATTTTTTTCATGTTATTTTTCCATCACTTTGGTTGCAATAACCAATTTCAGTTTATTCTGATTGGCAATGTCCAACACTTTCACAATTTCGCCATACGGCACTGTTTCGTCGGCGTGCAAGGCGACATAGAGTGTCGAGTCCTGTGCGGCCAACTGTTGCAACATCGGTTCGATGCGTTCGAAATCGACATATTGTGGTGCTTCGCCGCCATCGGCAATGCTGTAGTCGCCCGTGGCGCTGATGCCTACTTTGACGAGATGCGCTTTGGTGGCTGTTTTGGCTTTGCTTTGCGGCAAATTGACTTTCATATCGTTCGGAGCCGACATGGTCGATGCTATCATGAAAAACAGCAGCAACAAGAATATGATGTCGGTCATCGACGACATGCTGAACGAGGCTTCTGTTTTGGAGCGTTTTTTTAGCATAACGGTCTGTTTGAAACGTTATTTATTGCCGGCAGCCGGTTCGTTTAGCAAATCCATAAATTCCATGCTGCGCATTTCGAGACGGCGCATCACCGAATCGACCTTGCCCACCAAATAGTTGTAGGCAAAGTAGGCACACACGCCGATAATCAGACCGGCCACAGTGGTAACCATGGCGGTGTAGATGCCGCCGGCTAACTGGCTGAGATTGATAGTGTTGCCACCGGCTTGTTCCATTTCGAAGAACGCTTGTACCATACCGAGTACCGTGCCGAGGAATCCCAACATGGGCGCGCCACCCGACACCGTAGCCAACAGGCCGAGTCGTTTTTCGAGTTTGGCTATTTCCATATTACCCACGTTTTCGACAGCCACTTGCACATCGGCCATGGGGCGTCCCAAGCGGGTGATACCTTTTTCGATCATGCGTGCCGAGGGCGAATCGGTGTCCTGACACAATTTGATGGCCGCATCCAATTTGCCGTCGTACACATAATCTTTGATGCGGTTCATAAACATTGAATTTTCGCGATTGGCTTTGATAATCACCACCAAACGCTCGATGAAAATGTACACGGCCAGCACAAACAACAGCGCCAACGGCACCATCATCCAGCCGCCTTTCAAACACATGTCCCAAAAACTCAAAGTTACCTCTGGCTGCGACACAGCCACATTTTGCACATCGGAGGCAGCCGCCACAGCGCTATCGGCAAGGGTGGTCGGCACAGTTTGCAATAAAATTGTCAAATTCATACGTTATTATTTTTTTATTTTTGTTGTTTGTCGGTTGCGAATTAAAGGTTACTTGTCGTCGGTTGTTACCAATGCTTGACGATAACGCCGAATGGTTTCTTCCAATCCGTAGTACAGCGCATCGCAAATCAGCGCATGCCCGATGGACACTTCGTCGAGATACGGAATTCGAGTGCAAAGATAATGCAAATTTTCCAAACTTAGGTCATGACCGGCATTTATTCCCAATCCGCATTGTTTGGCACGTTCGGCAGCAGCCACAAAAGGAGCGACGGCGGCCTCGCTGTCGGCAGCAAATTGTGCGGCATACGGCTCGGTGTAGAGTTCGATGCGGTCGGCACCGGTTTTGGCAGCCCACTCCACATTGTCCAAATCGGTGCCAACAAAAATGGAAACGCGTATGCCGGCTGCGTGAAAACGCGCTGTAACCTGCTGCAGAAAGTCGAAGTTGGCACGACAATTCCACCCTGCATTCGACGTGATGGCGTCCGGTGCATCGGGCACCAAGGTTACCTGTTCGGGTTTCACGGCGCACACCAACTCCACAAAAGTCGATGCGGGATTTCCCTCAATGTTGAATTCCGTCGTTACCAACGGACGCAAATCGTACACATCTTGCCGGCGAATATGTCGTTCGTCGGGGCGCGGATGTACCGTAATGCCCTGTGCACCAAACCGTTGACAATCGACAGCCACCTGCCGGACATTCGGATTATTGCCGCCGCGCGCATTGCGAATGGTCGCAATTTTGTTGATATTTACACTTAATAGAGTCATTTTTTATCGTTTTTTGCTCGTTTAGTCAGTGTTTTTCCTGAAGAGACTTCGCTCGTTTTCAGAAATTATATATACCTTTGCAAAACAATTTTGTAATTACGGAGCAAAATTACACAAATAAAATGAAAATTGCCATCTTTAGCACAAATTATCGTACAGAAATCGACATTCCGCTACGAAAAACGATAAATTTTCTGCGCAAAAACGATGCCACTGTACTTATAGAACGGAATTTGTACGCACAAATTGCGCAACAAGCCCAAGATTTTCCGGTTTGCGACACCATCGACCGCCACGACCTCGATGCCGATTTGGCGGTGAGCATCGGCGGCGACGGCACACTGCTGCATACAGCCACCATCATTGGCAACAGCAACATTCCCATTCTCGGCATCAACACCGGGCGCTTGGGTTTTTTGGCCGATGCGGCCGACGATGAAATCGAGCGCATATTCGATGAAATTTTGAACCATAAATATCGGCTACGCGAGCGTAGTATGCTGACAATCAGCCTTTCGGACGGTGCTATCGATACTTATCCGTTTGCGCTGAACGAAGTGGCTGTGCTCAAACAAGACCTCTCGTCGATGATAAGCATCCACGCCACCATCGATGGCGAATATCTGAATACATACATGGCCGACGGGCTGATTGTGGCCACGCCGACCGGTTCGACCGCATACGCCATGAGCGTGGGCGGGCCGCTGCTGATGCCGCAAGTGCGCGACTTGCTGATTGCGCCCGTTGCTTCGCACAGCCTGAATGTGCGTCCGTTGGTCATTCCCGATTCGTGCAACATCGAATTGGAGGTCGAAAGTCGTTCGAACAGTTACCTCATCTCGCTCGATGGGCGTTCGCAACTGATGAACCGGCACACAAAAATACACATCGCCAAAGCCGATTTCACCCTCAAAACCGTCGAACTCGAGCACCACTCGTTCTTCAACACGCTGAAAAACAAATTGTTGTGGGGAATCGACAAACGCAACTGAATTACAACACATTATGACAAAACAAGACTTACGAATCGTATTTATGGGCACGCCCGAATTTGCGGTAGCAAGTTTAGATGCCTTGGTCGGCGGCGGCTACAACGTGGTGGGCGTCGTTACCATGCCCGACAAACCGGCCGGACGCGGTTACAAGATGCAGTTTTCGGCCGTCAAAGAATATGCTTTGGCGCACAATCTGCCACTGTTGCAGCCCGAAAAACTAAAAAACGAGGAGTTCCTCGACGCTCTGCGCGCCCTACATGCCGACCTGCAAATAGTAGTGGCATTTCGCATGCTGCCCGAGGTAGTGTGGGCCATGCCGCCGCTTGGCACATTCAATCTGCACGGTTCGCTGCTGCCGCAATATCGTGGCGCGGCGCCCATCAATTGGGCTATCATCAACGGCGAGCAAGAGACCGGCGTAACAACCTTTTTTCTACAACAAGAAATTGACACCGGCGACCTGATTCTGCAAAAACGCACGCCCATCACCGACGACGACAACGCCGGCACCATCCACGACCGTCTGATGAGCATCGGAGCGGCGGCCGTGGTCGAAACGGTGGATTGCATCATAGCCGGCAATGCGCCCAAAACGCCACAGCCACAAGGCATAACGCTGAAATCGGCACCAAAAATTTTCAAAGAGACATGCCGTGTCGATTGGACACAATCGTGCCATCAGATTTTCAATTTTGTGCGTGGTCTGTCGCCCTACCCTGCTGCATGGAGCGTGTTGCATACCGACGACAAAACCATCGACATCAAACTATTCGAGGTAACACGCGAGCCGGCGACACACACACTGCAGGCCGGTCAGGTGGTGTGCGATGGAAAAAATTTTCTGAAAGTGGCCGTCGCCGACGGATTTGTCAAGATAGAGAGTTTGCAGCCGGCCGGCAAAAAACGCATGTCCGCAGCCGATTGGTTGCGTGGTCAGCATGGTGCGCCCGGCACGACGTGGTATTTTGAATGACAAAAGCACCCGAAAAACGGATGCTTCGTAACACAAATTAAACGTGTTTCCCTTCGAAGAGAAACACGTTTGTGCATGTTGTCAAAAATTTATTGTGCGGCCAAGATACGTTGCGCAGCCTCCAAAATAGCGGTGTCGTCCAACACAACCAATCCGCCATCGGGGCCGGGTTCGATATGAAAACCGCAACTATCGCCATCTTTATAGTTTTGTCCGCCAAAATAGTTGCGAACGGTATCGGCATCGATGCCAAGTTCGTCGGCTATGCGTTGCATACTGCCTGTCGGGAGGCTGTCCTTAATTTTGCGCAACTCGTTGAAAGTGATTGTTTTTGTCATAGTAATACTGTTTTTAGATGATGAGTAAAAATAAGGTTTCTTTTCTGCGGTTAAATTTACAACATTTTTTTCGGACTTACAAATTTTTTCGCAATTATTTTGCATAAAACACTTATAGCGCTTATTTACAGATAATTAAGCCACTATGCAAGCATCGGCCACGCATGGTGAAATAGCGCGATGCACAGCACCGAAACAGCCACAACACTCACTATTGCATAGACACATCTATCCATACACATCTCGTCGGTGTGCGTGAGGGTGCGCGGCACAAATCGTTTCATCAGGGCAAAAGCCGCCAAGGCAACCATGATGCCTATAGCAGCACCACATATTATATCGCCGGGATAATGCACGCCCAAATAGATGCGCGTGTACATATCGAATCCTGCCCACAATGTCATGGTGACAGAATAGATGGTTCGCCGAAAAAGCAACGATGTGAACAGCGCCACAGCACACGCATTGGCTGCATGCGACGACACAAAGCCGTAACGCCCGCCCGTGTAGTCGTGTACCACTTGCACCAATCCGGCAAGTGTCGGTTCGTGCGTCGGGCGCAACCGTGCCACCAATGGTTTGATGACACCCGACGAAAGTTGGTCGGCCGCCACGATGGCCAACGCCAAGAAGACGATGACCCACAAGGCGTCGCGCCGTTGTGTGCGCACCACGGCATAAAGTATGGCAATGGCAGCCGGAATCCAAATGAGTTTACCACTGAATATGAGCATAAAATCGTCGAGAAATGGTGTGTGAAAACTATTGCCCAACAAGAGCAACTGCTTGTCCCACTCGACGATTTGTTCGATGAATGCCATAAAAAATGGTGATGTGCAGTGTGTGTGTCAGATACGTTCGATGTCGGATGCTTTCAGCCAACCGACATGGCCGTCGGCAATGCGGATTTCGACCCACGAATCGGCGAAAGTGCTTTTGATGATGACTTTTGTGCCTTCGTGCAACACGAACAATTCGGTGCCGCTATCGTCGGGAGCGCTTTTGACCGTTGTGGCACCCACCATGACGATGGCCGCGCTGCGCTCTTCGAGTCGGTGTTTGGCCGCAAAACTATAAGCCGTGGCGCAACACGAACACAAAAACGCAAACAAGGCGCAGAAGAAGGCGGTTTTGCGTAACCAACGACGTTTTCCGAACACATAAATGAGAGCCAAAATCAAGGCTGCGCAAAATAGTACGATGCCGGTTACAGCCCACGCATTCGCCGACATGATGCGCCCAAGAGCGGCAATCCACGCTGTCAGGAAAAACGGTTGTATGGGTTCGATTTTGTCGGTTATCTGTTGGTTGACGAAATCGAGGTTGAAACGGGCATCTTCGTAGTCGGGACGCAAAGCCAGCGCACGTTCGTAGTTGAGCACAGCCAATCCGATTTTGTGAGATTTGTAGCAAGCATTGGCATAATTGTAGTACAACTCGGGTGCGACAGCGCCTTCGTCGATTGTTTGCGCATATATTTGTGCAGCCTCGTCGTACGCTTGTGCGGCGTAAAGTTCGGCTGCCCGTTTCAGGTCGGCATTGTCGGCCGCCATCGTTCCGAGGCAGCACACAGCCATCAGCATTAACGCTATTCGTTTCATAATCAGTGTTTTTTGTTCCGGTTCAACGTTTGATGGTTTCCTCCAATTTGGCAATGAGTGCCAATGTTTGACTAAAAATGAGATCCATGGCGGCATGTTCGTCGGACACAGGTGCATAGCGTGCATACTCGCAATCGTCGAGCAGACGGATGAACGCTGCGATATCGTCGTCGGGCACGCGGTGTGCCGTCAGTTTTGTTGCCACGTTTTCGCGGTTCAAATCGGCCTGCGGCAACGATAACTTGTCGCACAAATAGCCCCACAAGGCTTTTAGTACTTCGTCGTAGAAGGCGGCTTTTTCGTTGGTTTTCAGATATTTTTCGGCCACTTTCAGGCGTTTGCGCGCCACTTTATTGGCTTTTTTGTTGCGCACGAGGGCTGCATCGGCATTTTGTCGTGCCTGCTTGCGGAAGAACCACAACGCCAACAGCGCCATCGCCAACGGCAACAAATAGCACAGCCAAAAGAGTGCGCTACCGGCCAAAAGGTCGTGGCGAGTTTCGATGGCAAAGTCGTTCGTGTCGATGTAGCGAATGTCCGACGCAAGCATGCGCACCTGCTCTTGTGCCGTGTAGTTGCTGACAGCGGACGTTGCATTGTCGGCAGCATTACCTTTGTTCACTTTGAGTGTATAGGCCGGAATGGACAAGGTTTTGTATGCTTGTGCCGCCACGTCGAAATAGGAGAATGTGGTTTCCGGAATCTCGAAATCGCCGCTATGACGCGGTATAGCCAGATATTCAATCGTTTTGGTACCCGTCACGCCGGAGGTGGTGTTCTTAAAATCGTTGGTTACCTTGGGTTCGTAGGTTTCAAAATCGGCCGGGAATTTCAGGCTTGGCGTTTGAAGCATTTTCATGTTGCCGTTGCCCGTAATTTTGACCGTAACCGTAACGGCATCGTTGGCGTTCAGTTCGTTGGCATTTATTGCCGATTGCACGGAAAAGACCCCGACGCCGCCACAGAAATCGGCAGGTTTCGGTGTCGGCAGGGATTCGACCTTCACCTTGACTGCCGGCGCTGTCAACGAGCGATTCACCTCTTGATAAGTGTCGAAAAAATCGTCGAAAATGCTGCGCACTTGTCGCTGGTTGCGCACACGCACCACAGCCGTACACGTCATTTTGTCGATGTCGAGGGTCCCTGTGCGCTGCGGATAGAGCAAATACTGACGCAACGTGATGGTGTTGTAGTTGATGCCGTTGTAATTTTCGAGCGCAAATTGTTTGTTTTGCGGCAAATCGATTTCCTGCACCAAAAAACCCTGCAATTCGGGGAATTTGGGCTCGGCAATATTCACCAAATCGACTTTGGAATAGATTTTGTATGTCAGCAAAATCGGCTCTTGTTCACGCACACTTGTGCGCGACACTATCGGTCGGATGAACAGATTTTCGTTGGTAATCTGCTGCGAAATGGGCACCGACTGCGTTTGCTGTCCCCGATCATTGGGTTGTTGCGCATTGTTTGGCGTTTTATCGGCAGGCAATACTTTGATTGTCAGCGCATTCGATTGATATTTTTCATCATCGACCACAATGCTTGCGCCGGCGATGTTGAACGTTCCCTCTTGCGTTGGCAGCAGCGTGTAGGTGTAGCGCAGTGTGGTTTGCGACGAGGCAACGCCATTGATAAACTGCACGCTGTGGCTCGACGATTGAAACGGCCCCGCCAATATCTCGAAACCGGCAAATTCGGGCACTCGCAAATCTTTGCCGCGCGCATTGACAGTGTACACTATCTGAAATGTTTGGCCGTTCGGAATGGCTTCGGGCGCACTTGCCGTGAACGTTACGCCATCGGCCAGAGCCACTACCGGCAACAGAAGCGCCGCAATGACACCTATTATTTTTTTCATTTTCCTATTCATCTTCTGTGTTTTTTACCAATCTTTCTCCACTTTGTAGCGTTTTGCATTGCGCATCTGCGCTTCTTTCACTTTCTCTTGCGTGTCGCGTTCGTCTTGTTCCAATGCTTTCAAAATTTGTTCGGCTTGTTCTTGCGACATCTGCTGCTGATTTTGTTGCTGATTTTGATTTTGTTGTTGGTCGTTATCTTGTTGATTATCTTGTTGGTTCTGTTGTTGGTCTTGCTGTTGTTGCTGCTGGTCTTGTTGTTGTTGCTGGTCTTGTTGTTGCTGGTCTTGCTGTTGCTGGTCTTGCTGATTCTGTTGTTGCTGCTGTTGTTGCTGCAACATTTGTTGTGCATACACCAAATTGTAGCGTGTCTCGTCGTCGGTCGGATTGCGGCGCAAGGCTTGTTTGTAGGCTTCGATGCTTTTGGCATATTCGCCGCTTTGCAACAAGGCGTTGCCTATGTTGTGATAGGCCGATGCCACCCGCTGCTTGTCGTCGCCGGCCAAGTGCGCCGCTGCCTGAAATTGTTCGATGGCTTCGGGATATTTCTGCTGACGATACAAGGCGTTTCCTAAATTAAACGTCGCCGAAAACGATTTATTGTTTTGTTCCAGTCCTTTACGATAATCGACTTCGGCATCGACATATTTTTCGTTTTCGTAGGATTTGTTGCCTCGACGCACATCGCCACTCTCTTTCTGTGCCGACAACGGCGCTGCCGCGCACCACAAACCTACGCACAACCAAACTAAGCGTTTCATAGTCAATCAAACCAATTTATTTTGTTCAACTGTTTGTTTTGGCGATTGAACACAAAATATTCGGCGATAACCAAAAAGAGGGCAATCCACACGAAAATATAGAATTTTTCATCGTATTCGGCATACGATTTTGTTTCCAAATCGCCTTTTTGCATCTTATCTATTTGTTCGGACAGCACATTCAGCGCTGCACTCGAGTTATCGGCGCGTACATACACGCCCGAACCGGCGGCGGCTATTCGTCGGCACATCTCCTCGTCCAATTTTGTTACCACCACATTGCCATCGCGGTCTTTGCGGAAACTCATGGTGCCATTCACCGGTATGGGTGTTCCATCGGGCGTTCCCATGCCAACGACATGCACCGTCACACCTTGTTCGTGTGCCAATTTGGCTGCGCCGACGGCATCGTCTTCGTGATTTTCGCCATCGGTGATGACAATGATGGTGCGACCGGCTTCGGTTTCGGCGGGACCAAACGAACGCAGCGCCAAATCGATGGCTGTGCCGATGGCTGTACCTTGACGCGGCACCATATTGGTCTGTATCGACGACAAAAACATTTTGGCCGACACAGCATCAGCGGTTATGGGCAGTTGGATATAAGCATCGCCGGCAAAAACAATAAGTCCGACTTTGTCGTCAGCCATTTGGTCGATGAGTTTCGACAATATCAGTTTTGCGCGTTCCAAACGATTGGGCTGCACATCTTGCGCCAGCATCGAATTGGACACATCGAGCACAATCATGGCTTCGACGCCTTGCCGTTTGACAGTCTGCAACTTAGAGCCAAATTGCGGGCGCGCCAAAGCAACTATCATCAATGTCAGCGCCACCATCAGCACGCCAAATTTGACCTGCGGACGAATTTTCGACGCATTCGGCATCAAATGCGCCAACACTTCGGGATTGCCAAACACACGCAACCGTTTGCGTTGCTGCAGACGACCGTAAACAAACAGTCCCACCAACAAAGGTATCAGCAGCAGCAAATAAAGATAATATGGATTTGCAAAACGAAACATGGTTTTCTCTACAATTCTATAGTTTTCATTTTCAGGTTGTTACATCGGCAAACTGCGTAAAATTGTGTGTCGGACAACAATTTCGAACACGAGCAAAACGAATGCAGCCAGCAAAAACGGCAAAAATTCTTCGCTCTTTTTGCTGTATTGGTTCACCCGCAGTTTTGTCTTTTCCATCCGGTCTATCTCCTCGTAAATCGCTTTCAACTTGCTATTGTCGGTGGCGCGAAAATAGGTGCCGCCGGTCATATCGGCTATTTCGCGCAACATATCCTCGTCGATGTCCACAGGAATATTTTGATAGCGCACGCCATAGGGTGTCTGAAACGGGTATGGCGCCATGCCGCGCGTTCCTACGCCGATGGTATAGACACGCACGCCAAACGATTGTGCAATCTCGGCGGCAGTGCGCGGGGCTACATCGCCGGCATTGTTCGAACCATCGGTGAGCAAAATGATGACCTTCGACTTGGCCTCGCTATCCTTGATGCGACTGACCGCATTGGCCAAACCCAAGCCAATGGCCGTGCCGTCCTCTATCATGCCGTATTCCACGCTGTTGAACAAGTTTATCAGCGCCGAATGGTCGTTGGTCAGCGGACATTGCGTAAAACTCTCGCCCGAAAAAACAACCAGACCGATATTGTCGTTCGGCCGACCGGCAATAAACTCTGTCGCCACTTTTTTGGCCGCCTGCAAACGATTGGGTTTCAGGTCTTCGGCCAACATTGTTCCCGATACGTCCAAAGCCACCATAATGTCGATGCCTTCGGCTGTCTCGGTTTGGAAATGATTGCTCAACTGCGGGCGCGCCACCACTATTATCAGTAGCGCCACCACCACACAACGCACCACAAACAACACATGAAACCAATACGGTTTACGGCTGCGAGGCATTTTGCGAAACGGCTCCGTCGTCGAAATCTGCAAACTTGCATGCGACCGAAATTGCTTGAATACATACCACAAGACGATGGGTATCAGCACCAGCAACCACCACAAATATTCCGGATTCTGAAATGACATAACGACTCCTTGTTTTTATTTACTCTCGTTCGACGATTCGGCAACCGTTTGTGTGTCGGCATCGGGCGCCACCTCTTTGGTGGCTTCGACAAACTGATAGGCCAACGCCAACGATTTTTCGTCTTCGCTGACAAGCGGTTTGTACTTGGCAAATTTCACCAAATCAGATGTTGTTAGTAACGTTTTCAAATCGGCATACACCGTTTTTTGTCCGCTCAATTCGGGCTGTATGCCTGCCAAAATCTCGGCCGAAGTTTGTTCTACGGCACAGATGCTAAAACGGCGTGCAATATAGTCGCGCACCACATCGGTCAGTTGCGTATGATACTCTTTGGTGCGATTTTGTTGCCACAATTTTTCGGCTTTGATGACATCTAAACGTTCCAAGGCAATCTCGTGTGCCGGACGCAAATCCTGCGGTTCTGCCACTTCGGCGGACGGTGCCGCATGGCGTTTGACATAACGATAGACAAAAAATCCGATTACCGCCAACGCAGCCACGCCAAGCGTTATCAGCACTATCAGCCAAAACAGCGGCCAATCGAACGGCGGCGCATACACCGGCTTGATGTCGGCTATGGCATGTTGTGCCGTATCGACCGGAATCGACACTACTTTCAACGACAACGGATTGGAATAGAGTGTATCGGCGCCATCGACAAAAGGTTGAGCATCAATAAAATAGAGTGCCGAGTCGAACGATGTCAGCACATAACTTTGGCTGACAAGCAACAAGCCGTCGTCGGCCAACTGCGTGTCGAGCGGCAACCGCTCCACTATCTCGAGTCCCGATACAATCGTATCGGAAAACACCGGTGCGCACACCTGTCTGTCGCGCATTTGTGCCACGGTGAAAGTTAAGCGTGTCTGCTCGCCCACCAACAAAATGGTCGAATCCATCGTGGCCGACACCGTCGTTGGCTGTGCCTGCAAAAGACTGCTTGTCAGCACACATGTAATGGCTATTACTAAAAATCTTTTCATTTTCCTCGTTGTTTAAACAAACCCATCAACGCACGCACATAGTCGTCCTGACTGACATCGACGGCTACGGCATCGATGCCGGCCTTCAGTTGCAGGCGTTGCAGGCGCAAGCGCGATTCGTCCCACAGGTTTTTGTACATCATGCGCCACCGCCGATCGTCGGTATCAATCCAAATGCGTTCGCCGGTTTCGGCATCTTTCACTTTCATCAATCCCACCGAAGGCAGTTCGGCCTCGCGCCGGTCGTACACGCGCAACACTATCACATCGTGTTTGCGACTCGCTATCAGCAATTCGTCGTCGTAGAGTTTCGTGTCCAAAAAATCGGATATCAGAAATGCGGTACATCTTTTTTTGACCACATTGGTAAAATGTCGCAATGCAAACGCCATATCGGTACGCCGACTTTGCGGCTCAAAATTGAGCAGTTCGCGTATGATGTACAGAATGTGTTTGCGCCCTTTTTGCGGCGGGATGTACTTTTCGATTTGGTCGGAAAAGAATATGGCACCGATTTTGTCGTTGTTCAGCATTGCCGAAAAAGCCAACGTGGCCGCCATTTCGGTCATCACGTCGCGTTTCAGGCAGTTGCCCGAGCCAAAATCCAGACTTGCCGACACATCGACCAACAGCATCACGGTCAGTTCGCGCTCCTCTTCGAACACTTTGACATAAGGCCGGCGGAAACGTGCCGTTACATTCCAATCGATATTGCGCACATCGTCGCCGTATTGATATTCGCGAACTTCCGAAAAAGTCATACCGCGCCCTTTGAATGCGGAATGATATTCTCCCGCAAAGATATTGCGCGACAACCCGCGTGTCTTGATTTCGACACGGCGCACTTTCTGCAACAATTCGCTCGTTTCCATCGATGATAAACGTTTGTTTTTAAGGCACTTCTACAGCGTTCAGCACTTCGTTGATTATCTCTTCCGACGTCATGTTATTGGCCTCGGCCTCGTAACTCAGTCCGATGCGGTGGCGCAACACATCGTAGGCTACGGCGCGCACATCTTCGGGAATGACATAGCCGCGGCGTTTGATGAACGCATACGCGCGCGCTGCCAGCGCCAAACTGATAGAAGCACGCGGCGAACCGCCAAACGAAATCATATTTTTCAGATCTTTCAGGCCATACTCTTCGGGATAGCGCGTAGCAAACACAATATCAACGATATAGCGTTCGATTTTTTCGTCCATGTAAACCTCGCGCACCACTTCGCGGGCTTCCAAAATATCTTGCAACTTCAGAATCGGTTTGCCGACCGGTTGCGCTGCAGCGATATTTTGACGCAGAATCAGTTTTTCTTCCTCTTTTTGCGGATAGTTCACCACCACTTTCAGCATAAAACGATCGACTTGCGCTTCGGGCAACGGATAAGTGCCTTCTTGCTCAATCGGGTTTTGGGTGGCCATTACCAAAAATGGTTTAGGCAAATCGAACGTCTCCTCGCCAATGGTAACCTGACGTTCCTGCATGGCTTCGAGCAACGCGCTCTGTACCTTGGCCGGCGCACGGTTTATCTCGTCGGCCAAAATGAAGTTGGCAAAAACCGGACCTTTTTTCACCGTAAATTCGTCTGTTTTCTGGCTGTAAATCAACGTACCGACGACATCGGCCGGCAACAAGTCAGGCGTAAACTGTATGCGACTAAAGTCGGCATCTATCAGTTGCGCAAGGGTTTTGATGGCCAACGTTTTTGCCAATCCGGGAACGCCTTCGAGCAAAATATGACCATCAGACAAAAGGCCGATGAGCAACGATTCGACCAAATGTTTTTGTCCGACAATGGTCTGATTCATGCCCATCATCAACGCATCGACAAACGCACTACGACGCTCGATGCGCTCATTCAATTCTCTGATATCAACTACCTGATCCATATAAATAAAAATATTGTTTGTTCCAAAACTTAAACTTTAACACGATTCAACTGCAAAGTTAATGCTTTATGTTAAAATTCAAACTACTTACAGCGTTAAAAATCTTAAAATCGGCGTTTTTTAACTTTCATACACACAAAAAAGAACCCAAACAGGGCTCTTTTTGTTAATTTTAATATTACTTATTGGTTTTATACGACAACCCAAGCCGATGTGCATAACCGATTGCTGCCGTGTCGTTCGCATCCACAAGACGCTCATCCAAGGCAGGAATCCGTATCGACATGCCAACTTCCAGTGCGTCGGGGGTGGCCATAACATGGCGATTGGCCTCGTAAATATAGACCCAAAATTCGGTGTTGCCATAATATTTGCGCGCCAACTGTGCCAAATGAACGCCTTTCACAATATGCTCCGTGCCGATAAAATGGTCGTACACGCGCATCGAATCGAACGGGAGCACAACTTCGGCTTCAGGTTGCAGTTCCACAAATTCGGGCGCATCGGCGGCAGTTGCCGACTCTTCGGGCGTCCAACGTTCGATGCAGTCATCAACCCATTCGCGGGCAGAATACCATTTATCCTCGCACCAAGTGCGTATGATGTCGCCATAGAAATAGGCCGAAACTGCGGCTCCCGCGCTCAACAGCAACACTATCAGCACAAGAATCCAGATCCACACATGGCGTTTTTTCGGTGGTTGCGGTGCACTTACCGCATTATCGACAATCGCCTTGATTAGTACTTGTTGCTCGTCGGTAGGTGTGGGTGCCACCGGCGGCGTGGGTGCAGATGGTGCATGGTCGTCGGAATCAGACGATGCAGGAGCATCACACGGTTCTTCGCTGTCGCGCGTCGGCTCTGGCTCCGGTTTCGGTTCTGACTCTGGTTCCGGTTCCGGATTGGGCGTGGTGCCAACCTCGGACGACGGCTCGGGTGTTGGCGGCTGAATCGGCTCTGTAGGTGTTTCGACCTCTACATCATTTATTTCGGACAAAATATCTTTTATCTCATTGGCCTGTTCGGTCAGCCGTTGCAGTGGCATCTCCTTGGGTTCATCGGGCTCGGTGGCCGGTGTCCCCAACGCCTCCTTCAGCACGACATCGGCTGCAAACGCCAATTTGTCGTGCCCTGCGATGTTGATGGCTTCGCCTGTGCGCACATCGACACTGCGGCGCGGCTCGACCCACTGCAAGCGAAACGTGCCAATGCCGTTCAGTTTGACGTTTTTTTCGGTCAGCAAGGTTTCTTGGAATACCTCCTGCAAGGCGTTCAGAAAGCGGGCAGCTTCGGATTTTGTGGCAAAAGCGCCATGTCCGGCCAATAAGGCGACCAAATCTTGTTGGTTGATTTTCTCTTTTCCCATAGCGCCTATTGTTTAAGTTTTTCTTTGAATGTTCCCGACACGCGAAACGCCGGTGCCGTTCTTTCGGGCAGCGATACGCGCTCCTTGGTCGCCGGATTCACTACCGAACGCGCATCGCGTTTGCGCGTTTCGAGTACGCCGATGCCCAAAAATGCTATCTGTTTCCCGTTTTGCAACTGCGCACCTATTTCTTCGACGAAAACTTTCAATTTCAGCGCAGCATCTTTTTGCGAGATGCCGAGTTTGCGTGCTAATTCTGCTTGTATTCCTTTTCCTTTTGCCATAAGTTGACGCTTTATCTATAAAAATCGGTGCAAGTTACATTTTTTTTTGCAAACTACCAAATACATTACAATAAATGTGCAAACAAATCGAACGTGTCGGCACTATCAATCTTGGCAGTGTAAAATTGACCAATTTGTGCCTGCGGGTTTTCGGCAACAGACAGCAGTACTTCGCCATCGACTTCGGGCGAGTCGTACTCGGTACGACCGACAAAATAATCACCTTCGCGGCGGTCGATGACAATGCGCAGTTCGCGCCCGACTTTAGCGGCATTGATTTCGCCGGCAATGTGTTCCTGTATCGACATTATCTCATCGACACGCGCTTGTTTCACTTCGAACGGAATGTCGTCCACATAATGCCGATTGGCAAACGTACCGTCTTCATCGGAATAGGCAAAAGCACCTAAACGCTCGAAACGGACGTCGCGCACAAATGTTTTCAGTTCCTCGACATCGGCTTCGGTTTCGCCGGGATGCCCCAACAACAAGGTTGTGCGCAAATGAATATCGGGCACCTCGTCGCGAAAACGCTGCAACAATTCGTAGGTTTGTGTTTTCGTAATGTGCCGCCGCATTTTGGTCAACATATTGTCCGAAATGTGCTGCAAAGCAATATCCAAATAGTTGCACACATTGGGGCGTTCGCGCATAACGCGCAACACATCGTATGGGAATTGTGCCGGATACGCATAATGCAGCCGCAGCCACTCGACGCCGCCGATGTCGGCCAAGCGTTCTATCAACTCGGGCAACTTCAAGGCGCTGTACAAATCGGTTCCGTACGACGACAAATCCTGTGCAATAATCTGAAACTCCTTGACGCCTTGTGTGGCAAGCCAACGTACTTCTTGTTCAATATCCTCCATCGAACGGCTGCGATGACGACCTGTAATCAGCGGAATGGCGCAATAGGAGCAAAAACGATTGCACCCTTCGGAAATTTTGACATACGCATAGTGCGACGGCGTAGTCTGCACACGTTCGAGTTGTAAGTCGGCACGAAATTGTTTGCCCAAATCAGCTATCAACTCGTTATAATTGAATTTGCCGTAAAATTTATCGACCTCGGGGATTTCTATCTGCAATTCCTTCAGATAACGTTCCGACAAACAGCCCATGACAAACAATTTTTTCAGTTTGTGTTGTTGTTTGCGTTGCGCAAATTGCAAAATCATGTTGATGCTCTCCTCCTTGGCATCGCCAATGAAACCACAGGTATTCACCACCACGATGTCGCCATCGGGATTGGGAGCATCGTGGCGTACATCATAGCCGGCAGCAGCCAACTGTCGCATCAAACGCTCCGAATCGACCAAATTTTTGGAGCAGCCCAATGTAATGAAATCCACCAACATAGCATCAGCCCAATAAAGAATCGACAAATTCGGTTTTGTTGAACACCTGCAGATGTTCCATGCCTTCGCCCAAGCCGATATATTTCACGGGAATCTTGAACTGATCGGAAATACCGATAACCACGCCGCCTTTGGCAGTGCCGTCCAACTTGGTAATGGCCAACGACGTTACCTGCGTGGCCTTAGTAAATTGTTTGGCTTGTTCGAATGCGTTTTGCCCCGTCGAGCCGTCCAGCACCAACAACACTTCGTGCGGCGTGTCGGGCACCACTTTGCTCATCACGTTGCGTATTTTCGTCAGTTCGTTCATCAGATTGATTTTATTGTGCAGGCGTCCGGCTGTATCTATCAGCACCACATCGGCATCATTGGCTTTAGCCGACATCAGTGTGTCGTAGGCCACAGAAGCGGGGTCGGCGCCCATCTTTTGTTTCACCACAGGCACGCCCACGCGTTCGCCCCAGATGCACAATTGTTCCACAGCAGCAGCCCGGAAGGTGTCGGCGGCGCCCAAATAGACTTTTTTGCCTGCTTTTTTGAACTGATACGCCAACTTGCCAATGGTCGTCGTTTTGCCGACGCCATTCACGCCCACCACCATAATCACATACGGTTTGGCCGGCAACGGTGCCGCAAAATCGCCTTGCTCGCCCCGTTCGTTTTCGGTGAGCAGCGCCACCACTTCTTCGCGCAATATAGTGTTCAACTCTGCCGTGTTCACATACTTGTCGCGCGCCACACGTTTTTCGATGCGTTCGATGATGTTCAACGTCGTGTCGACGCCCACATCCGATGTTATCAGTGCCTCCTCCAAACCATCGAGTACCTCGTCGTCCACTTTCGATTTTCCGGCGATGGCGCGTGTCAGTTTGGCAAACACGCCTTCTTTGCTTTTTTGCAAGCCTTGGTCGAGCACCTGCTTTTTTTCTTTACTAAACAATCCGAATAATCCCATAAGTTTGCGAATTTAACAAAAAATCCTCATATCGACCGATACAAGGATTCCTTCGTTTATAATCAAAGGTTAAAAAAATAATTATTTTGCGAAATAATCTTTCACCTTTTCATTCAAAACCATTTCTTCCTGAAAGACATAGGCTCCTGTTTTGGGCGATTTCACCATTTTGATGACTTTCGACCAACCACGACCTTCACCTTTTTGCAACGATGCTACTACTTTCTTTGCCATAGTTGAACTTCTTTATTATTTTATCTCTCTGTGAACAGTTACCCGTTTCAGAATCGGGTTGTATTTTTTCAACTCCAAGCGCTCCGGCGTGTTTTTGCGGTTTTTCGTCGTAATGTAACGCGAAGTACCCGGCATACCGCTGTCTTTGTGCTCGGTGCATTCCAAAATCACTTGCACGCGTGCTTCTTTGTTCTTTTTAGCCACTGTACGTTCCTCCTAAAAAATTAAGCGATTATACGAATATCTTTCCAATCGCAATATCCGGCAGCAACCGCATCTTTCAAAGCGGCATCCAAACCTTTTTTATTGATAGTGCGAAGTCCTGCCGCCGACAAGCGCAGGCTAATCCAACATTGCTGTTCTACATAATAGAACTTTTTCGAAAACAAATTCAGGTCAAACGAGCGTTTGGTACGACGTTTCGAGTGCGAAACGTTGTTTCCTAACATTGCTTTTTTACCGGTAATCTGACAAATCTTTGACATTTTACTTATATTTATGCGTTATTTATTATTCCAAAATGAGTGTGCAAAGGTACAACTATTTTTTGTAATGCGCAAACTTGTAGCGAAAATATTTTTCAAAAAATCAGAAAACGCTGATTATAAATACGTTAATTATTCGTCATCTTCCTCGAAATCGGCCTTGACATAATAATTATCTTTGTGTTTCTTCGATTTTTTGCCGCCGCCATAATAGCCATAGCCATAACCGTAACCATAGCCGTAACCATAGCCATAGCCATAGCCGTAACCATACTTACCCAGTTTTTTCAGATCGATATCGTTCAGCACAATGTAAGCATTCTCCAAGTTGTCGTCTTTGATGCGTTCGGTGAAACTCTTGAAGAAACTTTTGTTGGTTTTGGCGCAGCGCGCTATGATGAGCGTAACATCGACTTGGTGTGTCAGTGCAAAAGCGTCGGCCACCAAGCCCAATGGGCTGGTATCGATGATGATGTAGTCGTAGCGTTGTTTCAATTCGTCGAGCGCGGCACGCAGTTTTTCGGAGCGCAGCAATTCGCCGGGATTGGGCGGCACGGTACCGCCAAGCAGTATGTCGAATCCGAGGGTCTCGTCGTGAATAATCGCCTCGTCCAACGAGATGTCGCCTATCAGGAAGTGCGTGATGCCTTTGTGATGTTTGTGCAGCAACGGTGCAACACTCGGCTTGCGCAAATCCAGGTCTATCAACAGTGTTTTGTGGCTTATCAGTCCGTAAACGCCGGCAAAGTTGGCCGAAAAATAGGTCTTGCCGTCGCCCGATTCGGCCGAGGTAACCAGCACGGTTATCGGGGCTTTGCGTTGCGCTATCGATTCGAGGCGGGTGCGTATGCCGCGCAGCGATTCGGTGAAGGCCGATTTGGTGCTTTGAATGGAGAGCACCGGGTTTTTATCGTTTTTCTTGGTGTGCCGGATGCTCCCGACCAGCGGGAAATAGCGTACCGATTTGGCGATATCTTTTTCGCTGCGAATCGTAAAGTTCAGCAATTCGCGCAATACGATGAATGCTGCCGGTATCAGCAATCCGATGAGGGCGTAGGTGGTGTAGGTTTTCGAGGTCGATCCACCATTGACGATGCCGCCGATGCGCGCCGGCTGCAACACCGAGTTATCGGGCACATTGGAAGCTTTGCGGATTTGAGCTTCGCTACGTTTTTGCAATAAAAAGGTGTAATAACTATCGTTTATTTTGTAGTCGCGCTCCAAGTTTATCATTTCGTTTTCTTTGGCCGGCAGCTCAAGGCTTTCGGCCAACGCGCGCTGGTACTCTTCTTCGTAGTTGGCGCGGTCGAGGTCGTAAACGCTACGCACATTGCGCAACACTTCGAGCAGCATTTCGCGTACTTGTTGCATCTGTTTGGTGTAGCGCTCGTAGTTCGGATTTTTGACACCGATTTCGGAACGATCGAGTTGCAATTTGTTGTACTGACTGACTAAATCGAGCAGCGCTGGATCGGACACGCCGATGCTGGTCGGAGCCACTAAAACGTCTTCTACAATATTGTCTTTCAAATAGTTGGACAGATATTTGAAGTAGCGTTCTTTCTGTTCGAGAGCGATGCGCTGTTCGGCCAACCCTGCCATTTTAGAAGCCACAGTGCCCATGTAACTGCCCACATCGATGATGTTGTTTTCGCGGCGGAACGCCCGCAATCGGCCTTCGGATTCGGACAGCGAGGTGGCAATCTGTTCCAATTGTTCGTCGATAAATTCGATGGTGCGAATGGCTTCGGCATTCTTCTTTTCCAGATTGTTTTCGATGTATTTTTCGGCCAATTTATTCAAGAAATCGACGTCGCGCGCCGGATTGTCGCTCACCAGCGAGATGTTCAGCACCGACGACATCTCGTCTGCCCAGCCCACATTCAGGCGCCCGTAAAATTCCTCCTCGAGCGACTCGACAGAGCGGAAACAAAACAAAAATCGCGGATAACCATCCAACGTTGCCTGCCGATGCACAGTGGCAAACATCAGCGAATGTTCGAACGGCTCTTCGAATCGGCCGCGTATTACAATCGGGTTTTCATCGACATTGGTACTGATCGAAAAACTGTCGGTACCGATAGTTTCGAACACATACTCGTAGCCGTACGCTTCGGGGCTCAGATAGTCGTGTTCGATGGTGATGGGTGTGCGCCCATACAGCGATGTGGTTTTGAATCGGCCGCGTGTGTAGCATTCGACGTCGAACGGCAAGCTTTCGACTGTGTTACGCATCATGCTGTACGAACGCAACAGAAACAGTTGATTGTTGCTGCTGCGATAGGTGCCACCCGCGCTGAAGCCTTGCATGAAGCTATACTGATTGGAGGTATTGTCCTCTATCAGCATTTTCATTTCGGTGGCGTATTGCGGTGTCCAACTGCGATTTTGATAATAAGCCAACCCGACGCCGACAATCAGTCCGACAACGAGCAAGTACCAATTGTGCAGAAACAGGCCGACCCATTCCATGATGTTGAATGAAGACTCTTCCTCGTCGTCGGCGTTAGCCGGCAATGGTGGTTGTGTATAATTCGTGTCTTGTGCCATAGTTTTTTTCAGGTTATTGATAGGTAACGACCAGATTCCACACCGTCAGCAGCAACGACAACGACGATGTGATGACGCCCAAGAATCCGGAATAGGAGTTAACCGCCCAGAAACGTTTCGGGGTTACATCCACATAGATGATGTCGTTCGGATAGATGTAGTAATATTCTGAATCGATTAAACTTTTCGAGCGTAAATCGAACGACACGATTTTGGTGCCTTCGTTGGTTTCGCGCACAATTTTCACATGTCCGATATCGCCGGACTCGTTCACACCGCCGCACAACGCCAACGCCTGATAAATAGTCAGCCGTTCTTTGTAGATATTGAAATAACCACGTCCGGCATCGCCTATCACGCAAAAGGTACTGGTTGACAGGGCCAACTTCACCTGCACATCGGGAATGTAAGGTTTCAATTGACCGGTCAGAAATTGTTCGGCCTCTTCCAGCGTCATGCCCTCCAACGGAATGCGGCTCAAAAACGGTATATCGATAGTGCCATCTTCGTAAACGCGATACACCATATTATTATTGGAACTCATTCCGCCATTTTGAATACCGCCAAACATCTGCACCGATGCCTGATTGGCCGAAATGATACGCAAGGTCAGTTCATCGTTTTTTCGCAAACGGTACTCCTGATAGACTCCGCGATCGTACTCCGGCAGACTATTGCGCTCCTGCAGCAAACCCACCGCGCGACGGGTGTAACACGAGGTAGCCAATAACATCAGGCACGCATAACACACTATGTTGACTATTTTTTTCATCATTGTGCTGCGGCGGAGGTTATCATTGTTACAATACCATATATAAACACGCCAAACGAGATAGTGGACATAGTGAGCGACAAAATTCCTGTAAAGTGCTGAACGCCAAAGAATTTTGCGTTATCGAACGGCACATAAATCACATCATTTGGTTGAATATAATAGAATTCGGAGTTGATAATGGACTGTGTACGCAGGTCGAATGTGCGCACCACCGTGCCGGTTTCGGTTTGACGAATAATCTGAATCTCGCTGCGTTTGGCGTAGTGCGACATGTCGCCACACATGGCCAACGCCTGGAAAATATTCAGTTTTTCTTTGGGAATGGCAAAGCGTCCCGAGCCCGATTCGCCTAAAATAGAAAACGAACGGTTGGACAACTTAACATCGACCGAGAAGGTCGATACCGATTCGCGCAAAGCATCTTCCAAGGCAAATTTCACGTCGCGTGTAGTTTTACCAAGTGCCTGAATTTTACCAACATACGGATAATTGATACAGCCATCTTCGCCTATCAGATACATGTATAGCCGCGCCGTGGCCACATCGGCATTATCGATGCGCGCATTGTTTTGCGATATATAGCCGTTGTAGGTAGCCACTTCGTCGGGATTGGGCGAATAGATTTGAATGTACAGATAATCACCCTTTTGCAATTTATAATCCTGATACTCGATGGTGTCGGCATATTCGGGAATGCCGTGTCCGGCGGGCTGCAAATAGTTGAGTTTGCGCGTTGACATACACGAGGCGCACAGGCACAGCACGGGCATCAGGTATAACCAATATTTACTTTTACCAAGCATCGAGAGCAATATTTCCCAATTAACTTGCAAAAGTACACATTTATTTTGACTTTTCGGCCAAGAAAGACAAAAAAATCTCACGATTGTGAGATTTTTTTGTCGAATTGTCCTTTTTGGGGTTAGCGGCCGGCTTGTTGCACCAGATTGCGCAGATGGTCGTTGAAGTCGTTGCACTGCAGCAAATCTTCCAGATTGATGTGCATACGATAGCGCCAACTTGCCTTGGTGTTCGATGGTACGTTGATGCGTTCGTCGTTGGGATTTTCGCGGCGCAGTTCGGGCGACATACCCATCAAATCCTGCCATTGGAAAATAGTCCAAATGGCCGGTGAATAGAGGTGTTGCACTATCACGTCGCGATTGATCCACCATTCGCAGAAATAAGGTGCTTCGCCCCAGTGGCCAAGTTGCTGATTGTAGAAACGTTGCGACACGCCACGATCCTCTTCCCACCAACCGCGGATGGTGCTCATGTCATGTGTCGAAGGTGTTACGACAGACAAATAGGGCGCATCGGCCGGATGGAAGAATTCGATTTTGTCGGTTTTTGGCGCGCGTTGTATTTCGAGGCTCAAGATACCGAGTTCGCGCATGACGCTTGTTACGCAGTGCGTCATCATACCAAGGTCTTCGCCACACACAAGCATGTTGGTGGCGCGTTTCAGGGCGGGTAGTTTGCGCATGCCCGATTCGTACCAACGTGCATCCTGACGGCGGTAGAAATAATCGACATAGAGCTCGCGGAAGACGTTTTTCTGCTGTTCGGTCAGGTGATGAAAGGTCGAGAGCGATTCCATGCCGTAGCGCGGATAGTATTGTCGGCCTTGGCTGCCTGGCACTTCGAACAGCAAGACATTGGAAATAAGATCGAACAAACCCCACATGACTCGTTCGGAGATTTTGCCCTCGTCGCGCATCTGTTTCACGGCTGCCTGCGAGGCATATTCGGGCTTGATGCGATAGGCAAATCCATATTCGATGTACAAGCAGTTTTGACGCACCCAATCGGCCTCTTCGCCAAAATTGTCCCACAAAATTTGGTCGGTGATGTAAGGTTTGGTAAAACGTTCGTAGTCGAACCACAAGCCACGGCTTTCGAACTCATCGACATAGAGCGGAATCGACGGATTGAGATAGCCCATGATGCCTTCGACATGGCGTGTCGGGATTTGCCAAATGCGGAAGAAACCGAGAATGTGGTCGATGCGGAAGGTGTCGAAATAGCGCGACATTTGTTCGAAACGTTTTTTCCACCAGTCGAAACCGGTGCGTTCGATGGCCTCCCAATTATACGTTGGCAACTCCCAATTCTGACCTTTGATGGCAAACATATCGGGCGGTGCGCCGGCGTTCATGTCCATGTTGAACAGTTCGGGATTCGACCAAGTGTCGCAACTGAAACGATTGACGCCAATCGGAATATCACCTTTGAGCACTACGCCGTTGGCGTGCGCGTAGGCCACAGCCTCTTTCAGTTGCAGATGCAGTTGATATTGCGTGAACCAATGCACGGCAATCTCGTCGAACCATGGATGCGACGGTTTGAGCAGCGGTTCGATTTTAGCTGCATCGTATTGCGCAAAATCGTTCCATTGCGTGTAGTCGCCGGTTTTGAACTTGTCGCGCAAGCAGCAATAAACAGCATACGGTTTGAGCCAATAGGCGTTGTCGGCAAAGAATTTTTTGAAGTCGGCATCGACCAAGAATGCTTTTTTATGTTGCAGATAAGCGGCTTTGATGTAGGCCAATTTGTAGTTGAGCACCGGCAAAAATTCGACCAAAGGTTGCGCATTGAAACGCTGTTGCGAAGCCGCATAGTTTTGTTGCAGTTCGTGCGATTCGGGCAATTTAATTTTTTCCAAGTCGATGAACAACGGATTGAGGGCGAAGGCCGATATGGCAGCATACGGCAAGATGTCGGCATCGGTGTGTGTGCCGATGGTGTCGTTGAGCGGCAGCACCTGAATCAGTTTCAAGCCCACGCGTTTTGCCCAATCGACCATCAGTTTCAGATCGGTGAAATCGCCAACGCCAAAACTGCGTTTCGAGCGCAGGCTGAACACCGGAATGCTGACGCCGGCGCCGTGGAAAAGCGCGTTGTTGAACCGAGCAAACGTATCGGACACCACCACTTGTTCTTTGGCAGCGGCGGCCGGCACTATGCGGTCGGGGCCTTCCTCGAAATAGCGGAAGGCTTTGGTCTTGAGGTCGTACACACCATATTTATAATGCACATCGCCGTCGGCATCGGTGATGTCGGTTTGCAAAGTCCATTCGGACGTGCCGGCGCACGCCAACGGCAACGCCTTGTCGGTTTGCCAACCGCCTAACGCGGCGCAGTTGCCCACGATGCACACCGCCTCGTTTTTGGTCAGCAGTGGCGCTTTGACGCTGAAAATATGCGTTACTTTTTTGGTTGCTTTTGCCTTGACCGTCGGGTAATTGTCTTTGAGCAGCACTTCGCGGAAAGGTGCCGTCATAAACGTATTGTCGAGTATCGACGGGCTGTTCCACGCATCGATGCAGGTAACGACATCGCACTTGGCGGCATCGAGCGCCACGGTGTGTCCGTCGCCCCATTCCCATGTTTCGGTTTGCGTGTTTTCGTCGCGCAGAAAGTAGCGATAATGCAACTCTTTTTTGGCCGATGCTTTGACAGCCACTTCCAATTCCCACGTTTCGGACGGTACAAAGTTCAACGGCACGGCCTTGGCGGTGTCGTCGTTGCCGAGTTCGGGCACGTTACCCACGACAAAGAGGCGTTGTCCCCAATGCGTAAAATACGAAATTTTGAATCTAAGTATCATATTATCAATTATTTATTGTTTATATTTCTCTTCTGACTAAACAGCCACTTCAAACCTTCGGGCACGAAACCGTCGCGGCAAGTGGCGTAGTGGTCTTTGTGTGGCAAAACATCGAAAAACACTTTGCCGCCAAAGGCCTTGAGTTTATCGACAAATTTTGTCAGTTCGGCCGGAGTGGCTACCTCGTCGTTTTCGCCCACAATGCAGCACACAGGCGTTTTGGCCACTACCCAATCGACCACATAGCGCGGATACGAAGCCACCAACATGCCGGCTGCAAAAAAGTCGCTATAATCGTTCAGTAACTTCCAGACACCGGCGCCGCCCGACGATGCGCCAACAACATAAATTCGGCTCATATCAATCTGATTTTCAGCAGCATAATCAGCAATCCACGACTGAACAAGTGCCTGCATTTCGCGTCCTTCGTCTTCGGGTTCGCTCCAACGGCGTTTTTTAGGACATTGCGGCAACAGCACATGCGCCGCAAGGTTGTTGCTGTCCAGATAACGCATTATCGGCACCACGCCCGACGCCGATAGTTGCGCTTCGTTGTCGGTGCCTTTGGCCGACGAGCCGTGCAGCAGCACCACCAAAGCCGGTTTGGCGCCGGCGGTCGAGCCACCGGTTTGTGCCACACGATACGGCAATTTGAGGCGCCCTACCTGCGTCTCGCGCGCTTCAAAACGTTCTTTCAGAGAAATATCGGCCTGTTGCGCCGGCAACGACAAACAGCCGCACACAACGCCAATCAGTGCAAAAAATAGATGTCTCTTCATGGTCATAGATTTTCATCTTCCAAAATTACAACAAAACTTCGAAATAACACACTTTTTTGGCAAGAAATTAACATTTTTGTGTGCATCCGCGTTTTTTTTATTTTTTTCGTCGGAAAAAGCAGGTAGAATCAGCAAAAAATTGTATTTTTGCAAGTTGAATGGGACAGCCCCAAAAACCTTACAAAAACACTATGCAAAACCTTCCTTTCAAAATTTTTTCGGGACGAAGCAGCCACTATTTGGCCGAAAAAATTTGTCAACACCTCGGCTGCGAACTTGGTCAACTCAACATTCAAAGTTTTGCTGACGGCGAATTTGCCGTTTCGTACGAAGAGACGGTGCGTGGGCGTTATGTTTATTTGGTGCAATCGACTTTTTCGCCATCGGACAATTTGATGGAGTTGTTGCTGATGATTGACGCCGCAAAACGTGCTTCGGCCGACAAGATTGCCGCCGTCATTCCCTATTTCGGGTGGGCGCGTCAAGACCGCAAAGACCAACCGCGCGTATCCATCGGAGCGAAACTCATTGCCGACCTCCTGAGTAAAGCCGGTGTTGACCGCGTCATCACCATGGACTTGCATGCCGAACAGATTCAAGGATTTTTCGACGTGCCGGTCGATCACTTATACGCATCGACCATTTTCATCCCATTCATTCAAAGTCTGAAACTGACCAACCTGGCCATCGCCTCGCCCGACATGGGCGGCTCGAAACGCGCCAACTCGTACGCCAAGCACCTCGGTGCCTCGTTGGTAGTGTGCCACAAAACACGTGAGCGCGCCAACGAAGTGGCACAAATGCGCATCATCGGCGACGTGCAAGGCAAAGACGTCATCATCATCGACGACTTGGTGGACACCGCCAACACGCTGTGCAAAGCCTCGGATTTGATGATAGCCAACGGCGCACGCAGCGTGCGTGCCATCGTGTCGCACCCCGTCATGTCTGGCAACGCCTGCGACAACATCATGCAATCGAAACTGCAGGAAATCATCTTTACCGACTCCATTCCGTTCGATGCTGCCAAATGCCCAAAAGCGCGCATCCTGTCGGTGGCCGAACTATTTGCCAACACCATCAGCAGCATCAACAACAACGAGTCGATCTCGTCGCACTACGTTTTGTAAACAGTTTCATAGTTTAGTTAGTCATATATTATAAAAGTCGTAAGTTTTCAGTTGTAAAAATTTTTAGTTTTCAAAACACCGGCCCTCTGCCTGCGACAGGTCGAGGGTCGGTGGCCATTTTATATATGCGCAATTCTATCATTCCCGCACTTTGCCAAACCACACCCTATTATATATAGTATCGCCAACGCAACGATTAACACAACACCGATAAGATTAACATATATTTAACACTTTTTTTTTGTTGTATTGAAAATAATCTTGTAATTTTACGCCGTAAAACACAAATTTAACCTTTTAACGTCTAAATACTATGAAAAAACTTACTTTTTTGCTCTGCGCACTCGTGTGTGCAGGCGCATTGAGCGCACAAACCTACTACATTACGGGTAACGATGCGCTTATGTCAGGTACAAGTTGTTCTTCTTGGAACCCTAATTGTTTGGCTTTGACCGACGGCAGTTACACATTCCAAAAACTACCGGCCGGCAACGACTACCAATTCAAAATCACCAACGGCAATTGGGACTCCAACGGTGGCAAAACTTGGGGATTCAGTGCCCTCAAAACCGATTGTAGTAACGTTACCTGCTCCGATGTCGATGGCGACAATCACAACATCGGCTTTGCACTCACTAATGATCTGAACGATGTAACCATTACGTTCGATGGTTCAACAATCTGCGTTACCGCAAAAGCCGTCAGTATTGACCCGAGCGAAATCGTCTATTCCATCAAACATGGCTGGAAGGACGGTCAAGACGCAAGTTGGTGTTACAAAGACTTGACACCTAACGGCGATGGCACCTATTCCATTCGCGACATTTACGGCGGCACCGGCTGTAATTGGAAATCAACCATTTCAAGTGAAAAATGGATTAGCGAGCCGATATTATTGGGTTCGCCCGCCAAAGGCGATTCGGCCGTATTCACGTTGGATCCGACTGTCAGCGACGATAAAAAAGCCATCACCATCACAAAAATAGGTGCCACCGGTGGTGAAGGTGGTGAAGGTGGCGAAAGTGGTGGTAGCGCCTCCGATTACTACCTCGTCGGAACAATCAATGGTGCCAATTATGGATGCGACGAAGACTATGCCAACCTTGGCAAATACAAATTTGTCGATGGCAAACTCACAGCAACATTTACCGCGAAATCGTACGTATTTGTCAAAACCGGCGACAACAACAATTGGTACATGAGCGAAACATACGTAGAACCGGCCGAAAGTGCAACGGCAACATTGAAAAGTGCGAACGAAAGTATTAAAGAAAAATTGGGTGTTCCCGGTAATGTCGAAGTTCACTTTACGCTCACCGTAAACGGCGATGGTACGCTTACATTGGCCTACACCACCGACGGCGAAGGCGGCGGCAACACCGACCCCGACCCCGAGCCAGACCCGGAACCCGGACGCATTGTGATTAAAGTGCAAATTCCCGACGAATTGACTGCTTGGGACTACACCGTAGAACCATACGTTTACTCGTGGGTAACAGGTGCCGAAGGCAAATTCGCCGCACAACCGATGAGCCTTGTAGATGGCTGGTACACACACACCTTCGATGTAGCCGTGGCAAACTTTATCGTCGTCAACGGCAACGACTGGCCGGAAGACAAACGCCGACAAAGCGTCAACATGGAAAATGTAACGGCCGATGCCTGCTACATTATGGGTAACGGCGAAGAAATAGAAGGCGACGGCCCGACTTGGAATAAGACCCTGACCGCCACCGAATGTGAAGCCACCGCGCTGCAGGCTGTTACCGTGGCCGACATTTACGCCAACAACGGCCGCATCTACGGCGCCGAGGGCATGCGCATCTATACCGTCAGCGGCATGGACGTAACCGACCAAAACGGCCAACTGAACGGCATCTACATTGTGAAAGCACAAACCGGCGTTTACAAAATAGCCGTAAAATAAACACACCGGCGGTGCGCACCAATACGGTAGCGCATCGCTGATGTTTTTTTTCGCAACAATTATTTTTTTAATCTATAAACCTTAAAAACAAAATTATCATGAAAAAATTTTTTCTTTCGATGCTGGCACTTGGTATGAGTGTAAGCATGTTCGGCGCAACTAAAACTATTTATTGCGCATTATCATCCCAAGCAGCCTCGTGGTTTTTAGCTGACGGAGCCTGTGTCGGAGTACATTATTGGGGCGGAACAAACGGTTCAACTTTTCCGGGTATCCGTATGACAGCGGTAGAAGGCGAAACCAATCTTTATTCAGCAGAAATTGACGATTCGAACACAAACGTTTTATTTATACGTTTAAGTGGTTCTGGTGATATTGCAAACTGGGGCGCACAAACTAACGACTTAACAGCATGGGATAGCGGCAACAACCTCTTTACCATTAGTTCCGAGTCTGCGTGTTGGAGTGGAAGTGGTTGCAAACTTGCAGGTTCTTGGAGCACCTATACACCGGCAGCATCCACCGACCCTGCCGTAGCACTCACCGTAACGGGCAACGCCGAATTAGGTTCCGAAGTTACCTTGTCGGCTGCCGTCAGCAACATCGATGGCGAAGTTACCTACAACTATTACGTTAAAGTAGATGAGGGCGAATTCACTACACTTGCGAGCACCAACTACACATTCGCTAACTTCGGCACCTACACTTTCAAAGTAGAAGCCGTGGTTGCCGGCGAAGTAAAAGCCGAAAGCACAAAAGCAGTTGCCGTCAACGCCGATTGGTATGTAAAAGGTTCGTTCAACAATTGGAAAGCCCAACCTAAATATGGCATGAAAAAAGATGCCGAGGGCGTATATACCGTGTCGTTCGAACTCGAAGCCGGCACCTATGAATTCAAACTAAACGGCACGAGTTGGCTTGGTGTAAGTGCCGTAAATGCCGACTGCAGCGATCAAGGTTGGGAAGGCGATGACAACATCAAATTTACCTTGGGTACAGCCGCCACCGTTACCGTTACCTACGATGGCACGAAAATCTGCCTCACCTCTACGCTCGGGAAATTCGGCAAAGTAGTTATCACGTCGTACACCATCGTGGGCGATGCTGCCATTGTCGGTGCAGATTGGAATACAACCAACACCGCTGCCGACATGACAGACAACGGCGACGGCACATGGACATGGGAGAAAAAAGACTGCGATCTCGAAGTTACAGACTACACATACAAAGTAGTCGGCAACCACGATTACGCCGTATATCAATACCCCGCCAGCGACGCAAACAAAGTATTACCCATAACCGAAATCGGCACTTACGACATTGTTTATACGTTTAAGCCCGGCGAGACACCCGAACTGACAGCCGTTGCCACCAAACACAGCAGCCCTGTTACCGGTCTGCAGGAGAGCGTTGTGCCGGTTATCTACACGCGCGACGGCCGCATCTACGGTGCCGACGACATGCGCATCTACACGGTGCTCGGTCTGGACGTAACGAATATGAACGGCCAACTGAACGGCATCTATGTGGTAAAAACACAAGCCGGCATCGTCAAAGTGGTTGTACGCTAAGGCCAAAAGCATAGAACCAAAAACATAGATTGTAGGGACGCGGGAAAAACCACGTCCCTACTTTTTCTTATTGCGTAGTTGCACAACCGCAATGCAAAAAAAAATGACTCGTTGCAAGCCGGTGCATTTTTTGTGGACAAAACATTTGGCTGAATCAAAAAAAAATTGTACCTTTGCAGCCGCTTTTGATATAAAGCGCATTGTTTAACTATTTTTTATTCACTAAAAGTTTTATCTGTATGATGAACCATTATGAAACTGCTTTCATTTTGACTCCCGTTTTGTCTGACGCACAGATGAAGGAAGCAGTAGAGAAATTCAAGAAATTTCTGGTCGAAAACGGCGCAGAGATTGAGAATGAGGAGTGCTGGGGTTTGAAAAAATTGGCTTACCCTATTCAAAAGAAATCGACCGGTTTTTATGCCTTGTTGCAATTCAAAGGCGATTCGAGCCTTGTAGCCGCGTTGGAAACCCAATATCGTCGCGACGAGCGGATTTTGCGTTTTCTGACTTTCCGTTTGGACAAATATGCGTTGGAATATGCGCAAAAACGTATCAACAAAACATCTAAAGTAGAGGAGAAGTAAGCTATGGCAAACAATACAGACATTCGTTTTTTGACTCCCATTGCAGTTGAGAACAAGAAGAAAAAATACTGCCGTTTCAAAAAGAGCGGTATCAAATACATCGACTACAAAGATCCTGAATTTCTGAAGAAATTCTTGAACGAGCAAGGCAAAATTCTTCCCCGCCGTATCACCGGCACCTCGTTGAAATATCAACGCAAAGTTGCCCAAGCCATTAAACGTGCCCGCCACTTGGCTTTGCTCCCATACGTAACCGATTTGATGAAATAATTTAAGAGGAGGAACACACTATGCAAGTAATCTTGAAAGAAGATGTAGCAAACTTGGGCTACAAAGACGATATTGTAACCGTGAAAAACGGCTACGGCCGCAACTATCTGATTCCGACCGGTAAAGCAGTGATTGCCAGCGAGTCGGCACGCAAAGTGTTGGCCGAAAACCTGAAACAACGCGCTCACAAATTGGCTAAAATCAAAGCCGACGCCGAAGAATTGGCCGCCAAACTGAATGGTTTGGTTCTGACCATCGGTGCCAAAACAAGTGCGACAGGCACGATTTTCGGCTCGGTAAACAACATCCAAGTAGCCGAAGAGTTGAGCAAACAGGGTTTCGACATCGACCGCAAGACTATCGTGATAAAAGATGCCATCAAAGAAGTTGGTTCTTACAGCGCAGTGGTAAAACTGCACCGCGAAGTGTCGGCCGAAATCAAATTGGAAGTAGTTGCCGAATAAATTGAAATTTGCAGAGTAACAACAACTTTGTAAAAAGCGCAGACCAAAGAGAGCGGATTCAGGAGACTGAGTCCGCTTGTTTTTTTGTGCCACACTCAGTGCGCGCGCTGCTTTTGAGCAATGTCGAGACGCAAAAAGATGAACAGCAAAATGGTGAACGACCACAACGACGACCCACCATAACTGAAAAATGGCAACGGAATGCCAATAACCGGCATCAGGCCAATGACCATGCCGACGTTCACCATGACATGGAACAAAAAGATGCCGACAACACAATAACCGTAGATGCGCGCAAAAGCCTCGCGTTGCCGTTCGGCCAAGGTAATCAGCCGGAAAAGGAACAGCGTGTAAAGTACCAGAACAAGCAACGCTCCCACGAATCCGTATTCTTCGCCGACGGTGCAGAAAATGAAGTCGGTGTGCTGTTCGGGCACAAATTTCAGGGTTGTCTGCGTGCCATTCAAAAATCCTTTGCCAAACAATCCGCCCGACCCGATGGCAATTTTGGCCTGCTGCACGTTGTAGCCAGCGCCGCCGGGGTCGTCCTTCATGCCCAATAGGATTTCGATACGCGCTTGTTGATGCGGCTGCAACACATGCGCAAACAGATAGTCGGCCGAATAGCAATAGGCCACGCCCAACACCACAAACGCCACTACCAACCACAATTTCGGGCAACGCATACGCACGCCAAACACAATGGTATAGACCACCATGGCTGCCAACACGCCCAACAAGACATAAACAAAATTGACCGGTACCCAACCGGTGAGATGCAATCCGACAGCGCCGGCAATCACAGATAACACGCCGTAAATCAACCACTTAACAGGCACTTTTGGCGAACGATATTTCAGAATCAGCGCAAAAGCCACCAAAAGAATCAGCACAAAAGCAATGACCAACCCCATCGACGCCGACGCCACGCCGGCAAATGGCAACGCACCAAAGCGAATGACCACGACAAACAGCACTACACAACACAAGGCCGCAAACGGAATCAGGCCGGGCAAGCCCTCGCGGAACAACATCAGCATGAACGACACATAGACCAAAGCCGAACCGGTCTCCTTTTGCAAAATGATAATCAGCATCGGCAACAACAGAAGCAGACACACTTTGAAATAATTCGTCGGCGAATTGAGTTTGAAGCCGTATTGTCCCATGACATTGGCCACCGCCAAGGCAGTGATAAACTTCGAAAATTCGGCAGGTTGAATACTTATCGGTCCCATTTTGAGCCACGAGCGCGAACCATGTACATCGGGCGCTACCACCATCGTTATCAGCAGCAGCAACAGCATGCCGGCATAGAGCAGCATACTGAACGACTGAAATGCGCGTGCATCAATCAGCAGCACAATACCGGCCAACCCAACAGCCGTAGCAATCCACAGCAACTGTTTTCCCGAGAAATAGGCAAAATCGAAGATAGATGTTTGGTCAATATCGTGGCTGGCACCATACACATTCAGCCACCCAAACAACACCAGCATCAGATACATCAGCACCATCGGCCAGTCGAGATAACGCAATATGTTAGTATTTTTTGACATCGGGAGCAGTTACAGCATTTGACATACGGTCGAATAAATCCTTGCGTCGGATTTCGCCACACAGATATTGTTCCAACACCAGACTTGCGATAGGATTTGCCAAAGTGGCGCCAAAACCGGCATTTTCGATAACCACCGCCACAGCAATTTTCGGGTTATCCTTGGGAGCAAAGCCGATGAACAGCGAATGCGGTTTGCCGTGACTGTTGTCCACCGTACCCGTTTTGCCACACATGGCGATGCTGTCGAGTTTGTACCAACGCCCCGTGCCATATTCGCACACGCGCCACATGCCTTCTTTAACTGCGGCAAAATGAGCGGCATCGACATTCGTTTTGTGCCGACGTTTCAACAGCGAGTCGGCGCGATTGAGGTGCGGTGTAATCCATACGCCATCGTTGGCGATGGCAGCCGCCATATTTGCCAACTGCAATGGTGTAACCTGCACTTCGCCCTGCCCGATGGCATTGGAACGTATAGTCAGGGCGCGCCAACCGGTCGGGCCATAGATGCGGTCGTAAGTAACGACGCGCGGAATACCGCCATGCACTTGGTCGATGATGTCGCTATCGTCAAATTTAGGTCCCAAGCCGAAACTGATGGCATCGTTGCGCCAGCGGTCGTAATTGGCCTTAAAGTTGGCGTTCCCATCGCCATAGCCGCCACGTTCGAGCGTTACTTTGTATGCTTGCCAAAAATAGGGATTGCAACTCTGTTCGATAGCGCCGGCGAGCGACACCGGCGAGCCGTGATGGTGTGTACATCTGATCGGTTGCGACCCCGGTCCGTTGCAGGCGAACAAGGTTTGTTCGGTGATGCCGCCCTCTTGCAGACACACCAAGGCTTGCAGCGTTTTGAACGTTGAGCCGGGCGAATAGACGCCTTGTATAGCTCTGTTCAACAGCGGTTTAGTAGGATCGTTCAGGAGCATTGCGTAATTCTCGGAGCGTTGTCGGCCAACCAGCAAGTCGGGATTCCACGTCGGATTCGACGCCAAGGCCAGCACCTCGCCCGTAGCCGGTTCGATGGCCACAATGCTGCCGCGTTTACCCTGCAACAACTGCTCGGCCACTGCCTGCAAGCGATAGTCGAGCGTCAGCGTCAGATTTTTGCCTGCTACTGCCGGCACATCGTAGGCGCCACCTTTGTAGTGCCCCTGCACCCTGCCCGACACATCGCGCAACATGATTTCGACGCCGTTTTGTCCGCGCAAATCTTTTTCGTAGGCTTTTTCGATACCGCTCACGCCGGCATAATCGCCCTGACGATAACACGAATCGCGTTCAATCATCCGTTTCGACACTTCGCCTATCGACCCCAAGGCGTGCGCTCCTACCGGATAGGAATAACTACGCAATGTGCGCGTTTGAATGGTAAAGCCCGGGAAACGATGCAATTTTTCCTGCAACACAGCATACTCTTCGGGCGTAATCTGTGTCATGAAACGCTGTGGTGTACGCGATGAATAGCCGATGCGTCGCTCCACATCGCGCATACGCTGTTCGAATTCTTCCGGCGTGATGGAGAGTGTCCGGCAAAATTCGGCCGTATCGAGTGGGTTGCCGACTTTTTTAGCCTGACGCAACTCGCGTTTCGTTACCATCAGGTCATAGGTTGGATGATTGTACACCAACAATTCGCCATTGCGGTCGTAGATGAGCCCGCGCGGCGCATAAAGCGTGCGGCGCAACAACGCATTACCATCGGCCAACTCGCCATAGTCGTGTATGATTTGCAGATTGAACAACTGCAGCACAAAAATAACGAGGACAACGAGGATGAAAATGCGTATTGTAAACTGCCTATGACTATTCGAATCGTTTATCACCTACGTTTCGGGGTTAATATTTGCAAACAAAATATCAGCGCCATAGTAGCCAACGCACTACACAATGTGCGCAACAACACGATGCCTATATGCGCAAATGCGAAAGCCTCGAGCATAAACAATACAAAATGATGAATAACCACCAAAATGGCGGCATAAGCAAAAAACGATTTGCCAAAATTGGCATACGACGGTGCCGCCTTCTCCAAGTTTTCGCGCGTAGCAATCAGCGGCAGAATGTACGGGCGCAAAAATGCCACCAACACAGAGGCTGCCGCATGTATGCCGTAACTACCCGAAAAGACATCGACACACAAGCCCAACGCAAACGCCACCAGCATGGCTACCGACGACGACATGGCTGTCGGCAAGGTGAGCACGAACAACACATACAGATACGGACAAGCCAAACCATACAAATGTATGTTGTTCAAAATCAGTCCCTGCAGCAGTACATACAATACAAAGTACGCTATGAGTTTCAACGATTCACGCATCGGCTATTTTTTGACATTTTGTACAGAATCCACCAACGAGAGCAATTCGTCGCGATTGGCACAATCCACCACATGCACATGCTCCAAAGTGCGATAATTCACCATCAGACGCAAAGTAATATCGCTAAACGGACGATTGTCGTTTGTTACGACACGATCGACCACGCCAATAGGCACGTCGCCGGCAAATATCGCCGAGTAACCGCTCGTTACAACCGTATCGCCCACCGCCACATCAACATGAGGCGGAATTTCGGTCAGCGAGGCGAACTCGGGCGCGAGACCCGTCCAACGTACCGAACCCAGATACCCATTTTTGGCCACACGACCACTGACCTGCAAATTTGTATTGATGATGGGCATCACCACAGCATAGTGTTTCGATACGACATCGACCACGCCTACCACGCCATCGGCACTCACCACGCCCATGTTCACCGCAATGCCGTCGGCACTGCCACGGTCGACGATAATCAGGTTTTGGATGCGATTGACCGTGCTATAAACCACCGTGGCCGAACGTGTGAAATAGTGTGGCGCGGTTGTCGGTGCAATGCTGTCGGAGAGCGGCAATCGGGCTTCGAGCGCAGCAATCCGATTCAGCAACTGTTCGTTTTCAGCCACCAAGCGTGCATTGGCCTCCTGCAAGCCGAAATAATCGGTGCACGCCGACATGGCAGCATGTATCGACCCAACCATCGCCGTATTAGCGCGATAGAACACACTCTGCTGAAAAGCGCCGCCGTTGATTATCAACAACAGAGCAATCAGTTCCAACAGAGCGAATTCGAAAAACGCGGAAAATCGTACGAAGAAACGCAGCAATGCCGACATACGCAATTACACTATCAAACAAAAACTATTTTACGCACACACGGCCGACCACATTTTCGAGCCAACCGTGCATACATTTTTTTTCCGACAAGGCCGTCTTATCAGCGCAACAGGAATTGGAACTTGTCGATATTCTTCAGCGCGATACCGGTGCCACGCGCCACAGCATGCAACGGGTCGTCGGCCACATGGAACTGAATCTGAATTTTATCCGTCAAGCGTTTGGCCAAGCCACGCAACAAGGCGCCGCCGCCGGCCAAATAGATGCCGTTGCGCACCAAATCGGCGTAGAGTTCGGGTGGCGTTTCTTCCAGCGCTGCCAAAACAGCCGTTTCGATTTTCGTTATCGATTTATCGAGGCAGTGCGCAATCTCCTGATACGACACCGGCACCTCCATGGGCAACGCCGTCATTTTATTCGGGCCGTGCACCACATAATCTTCCGGCGCTTCTTCGCCGAGGTCAATCAGCGCCGAGCCGACTTTTATTTTGATTTGTTCGGCCATGCGCTCGCCCACTTTGATGTTATGCTGACGGTTCATGTAGTCGATAATGTCGCCGGTAAAATCGTCGCCGGCAATACGAATGGACTTGTTCGACACCATGCCACCCAACGAAATAACGGCAATTTCGGTCGTGCCGCCGCCTATATCGACAATCATACAGCCTTCGGGTGCTTCGACATCCAAGCCGATGCCCACGGCAGCCGCCATCGGTTCGTAAATCATGTACACGTCGCGGCCGCCGGCATGCTCCGACGAGTCGCGCACGGCGCGAATTTCGACTTCGGTACTGCCCGACGGAATGCCAACCACCAATCGCAGCGAGGGAGTGAACAATTTATTGCGGTGCGGTATCATTTTGATCATGCCGCGAATCATCAGTTCGGCAGCCTTGAAGTCGGCAATAACGCCATCGCGCAAGGGGCGCACCGTGCGAATATTTTCGTGTTCTTTGCCCTGCATCATTTGCGCTTTTTTGCCAAGCGCTATCAGGTTGTCGGTGCGGCGGTCGAGCGCCACTATCGAGGGTTCATCGACTACTATTTTGTCATTGCAGGTGATGACGGTATTGGCCGTTCCAAGGTCGATGGCCACATCCTGCGTCAGCGAAAAAAGTCCCATTTTCGTATGTTTTTATTGTTAGATTTGACGGATAATTAACGAGTTACAAAAGTAATAAAAAATCGGTTATCATACAATGATAACTCTTTTTTTTCGCAAGAAAATTATCAACACACCCAAAAAGATGATTTCCGACCGCGAAAAAGGTCGGCAACGCTCCTGCGCACCGACCTGTTCGACATCCTTTTTGTTGAGGTATGTTTAGCGAATCATATCGCAGCCCATGTACGGCACCAATACTTTCGGTATGCGTATGCCGTCGGGCGTTTGGTTGTTTTCGAGCAGCGTAGCCACGATGCGCGGCAGCGCCAGCGCCGAGCCGTTGAGGGTGTGGCAGAGTTCGGTTTTGCCATCAGACGTTTTGTAACGGCATTTCAAGCGATTGGCTTGGTAGGCTTCGAAGTTCGACACCGAACTAACCTCGAGCCAACGTTTTTGTGCAGCCGAGAATGTTTCGAAGTCGAAACAGAGTGCCGCCGTGAAACTCATGTCGCCACCGCAAAGGCGCAAAATGCGATACGGCAGTTCGAGTTTTTGGAGCAGGCCTTCGACGTGTGCCAACATTTCGCGGTGCGATTCTTCGCTGTGTTCGGGCGTGTCGATGCGCACAATTTCGATTTTCGAAAATTCGTGCAAGCGGTTCAAACCACGCACATCTTTGCCATACGAACCGGCTTCGCGACGAAAACATTGCGTGTAGGCGCAATTTTTTATTGGCAACTCTTTTTCGGTCAGAATGACATCGCGATAGATGTTTGTTACCGGCACTTCGGCCGTCGGTATCAGGTAGAGGTCGTCGATTTCGGCGTGGTACATTTGTCCCTCTTTATCGGGCAGTTGGCCGGTGCCGTAGCCCGATGCGGCATTGACAACGGTTGGCGGCATTATTTCGAGATAGCCGGCGGCGCGTGCCTCGTCGAGGAAAAAGTTGATGAGTGCGCGCTGCAAACGTGCGCCAAGTCCTTTGTAAACGGGGAAACCTGCGCCCGATATTTTGACGCCGAGTTCGAAATCGATTAAATCGTATTTTTTAGCCAATTCCCAATGCGGCAGTGGTTCGAATCCTTCGAACGCGGGGATTTCGCCGCCTTGTTTTTCGACTACGTTATCTTCGGCCGAAGTGCCTTCGGGCACGCTGTCTTTCGGCAGATTCGGAATCTGCAACAGCAAGTCGCGCATTGCATTAGCTTTTTCGTCCATCAGTGCCGACAGTTTTTTGGTATCGTCTTTGTAGCGTGCCACTTCGGCTTTGGCGTCGTCGGCTTCGGCTTTTTTGCCTTGCTGCATCAGTGCGCCAATCGATTTGGACAGTTGATTGATGGCTGCCAATTTGGCGTCGAGTTCTTTTTGCGCTGCACGACGTTCGCTGTCGAGCGCAATAACTTGGTCAATCATTTCGGCCGCCGGCGCGAAATGTTTCTTTCCCAGACGACGAACGACTTCGTCGCGGTTCCCGATAATTTGTTTCAGTGTTAGCATGTGATTTTATTCTGTTTTCGTTTTTATTCGAGGGTGCAAAATTACAAAAAGTTGACGATTTTTGTGCGTTTTAGTCATTTTTTTTGATGGTTGGCGGCAAATATTGTGTTTGCACATGGCTCATGCTGTTCCACAACGACGATGCAGCGTGCGGATTGAGGTGCTCCATGGTTTCCAAAATGCGACGCACATCGCTGCGATTCGATTCGTGTTCGTACGGACAATTTTTCACCTGTTTGCGGTAGTTGCGCTGTTCGGCCAGCAGTTGCAAATCGCGTTCGCGCACATTGGCCAGCGGGCGAATGATGGTCATGGCAAACTTATCCATCGTCAATGTGGGCGGCATCGATGCGAATGTGCCTTGAAAAATCTGATTCATAAGTAGCGTTTCGAGCATGTCGTCGCGATGATGACCAAGTGCAATTTTGTTACACCCGAGTTCGTCGGCCAAGGCGAACAGCGTTTTGCGCCGATTCCACGAGCAGAGGAAACAATGCGACTTGCGCGCATCGGTCGAGGTGTCGAAACGGGTGGTGCGATGCACAAACGGCACGCCATATTGTCCGCAAAAAGTTTCCAGATAGGTCAAATCGGATTGGTAAGGCACATTATCGACCGAGACATGCGCCGCCACAAGCGTGAAACGCGGTTTGAAAATTTTCATGCGTTCGCCCAAAAATTCGACCAACGCCAGCGAGTCTTTTCCGCCCGACAGCCCGATAAGAATTTTGTCGCCATCGGTTATCATGGCATAATCTTTCAGGGCGGCGTTTACCTTGCGCTGTATTTGTTCGAACAATTCCACGATGGTCAGTTATTTCCGATGCAAAATTACAAAAAACATCGAACAATGGTGCATGGTGTTCTCATTTTTTTCGGTAGAGGTTGTTGCGCGGATGTTTGTCGATGATTTCGGTACGCAAGAATGTCATATCGACGTGCGTGTAGATTTCGGTGGTGAGAATGCTTTCGTGCCCGAGCATCTCCTGAATAGCCCGCAGATTGGCACCGCCTTCGAGCAAATGTGTGGCAAACGAATGGCGAAACGTGTGCGGCGAAATCTTTTTTTTGACATTGGCCGCGGCGGCTAACTTTTTGACAATCAGGAACACCATATTGCGTGTCAGTTGGTGGCCGCGGCGGTTGAGAAACACGAAATCCTCTTGTCCGCGCTGTATGGGCAGGGCATTACGTTCGACGAGCCAGCAACGGACAGCCTCTTCGGCCGGCACCGACAGCGGCACCAAGCGTTGTTTGCTGCCTTTGCCCTCGACCTTGACGCAGTGCATATCGAAAAACATGTGCGACAACTTCAGATTCACCAATTCCGACACCCGCAAGCCCGAGCCATAGAGCATTTCTATCATCGCTTGGTTGCGATGTCCATCGGGCTGCGACAAGTCGATAGCCGCCAAAATGGCTTCGATTTCGCTTATCGACAACACCTCCGGCAAATAGCGCGGCAACTTGGGCTGTTGCAACAAATCGGTCGGGTCGGCAGCAATTTCGTTGTTGTACACCAAAAAGTTGTAAAACGCCTTCACCCCCGACACGACACGTGCTTGCGAGCGTGCCTGCAAGCCAAGTTGAGCAAGTTCCACGACAAATTGCTCCAAATCGGCACACGTTGCTTCTGTGTAGTCGATATGCTGTTCGTCGAGAAAATCGAGCAACAGCAACACATCGCGCAGGTAGGCCTCGACCGTGTTGGCCGACAGCGAACGTTCCAGCGTGAGATAGGCTTTGAAACGCCGAATAGCGGGAAGTTGCCGATTGTTGTTCACAGCATCAATTCACCCGAAAACGATCGACGCCATCGTTCAAGTAGCCCACCGCCTGACGTGCCGCCGCCAATCCGGCATTGACATTTGCTTCGGCTGTTTCGGCGCCCATTTTTTTAGGCGTGGCAAACACGCGTGTGCCAAACTGTTCGCGCAAAGCAGCAAACGAATCGGGCGCCACATCGGCTACGTATTTGAAATCGGGGCGTTCGGCCAAAACGGTTGCCAAATCGGCCTCGTCGATTACCTCTTTTCGCGCTGTATTGACCAAGCAAGCGCCCTTCGGCATCAGACTCATAAGACTATAATTGACCGATTTGCGTGTTTGGTCGTTGGCAGGGATATGCAACGACACATAATCGGACCGTTTATACAGTTCGGCAAGTGCATTGACAGGTGTAACACCCTCGGCAACCATCTTTTCGGCAGGCACAAAGGGGTCGAATGCCAGCACATTCATGCCAAAACCCTGCGCCAGCCGAGCCACAAGTCGTCCGACATTGCCGTAAGCCTGAATGCCGAGCGTTTTTCCTTTGAGTTCGGCGCCCGTTCCGGGATTGAAGTTGTTGCGCGCCATATAAATCATCAGCCCGAGCGCCAATTCGGCTACGGCATTGGAATTTTGGCCGGGCGTATTCATCGCCACAATGTTTTGTGCCGAGCAGGCAGCCAAGTCGATGTTGTCGTAACCGGCGCCGGCACGCACCACCACTTTCAGTTTCGGAGCGTGAGCAACGACTTCGGCCGTTACTTTGTCGGATCGCACAATCAGGCCGTCGGCATCGGCCACAGCCGCACAGAGTTGTGCTTTGTCGGTATATTTTTCGAGTAGCGCCAACTCGCAGCCGGCACTTTCGACAATGCTGCGCATGCCGTCAATGGCAGCGGCAGCAAAAGGTTTTTCGGTGGCAATAAGAATTTTCATATTTCGTTACGATTTAAGTGAATGTTATTTTTTGACACGATGTTCTTTAGCCCATTGCGCATAAGCGCGTTGGTATTTTGCACGATTGCGGTTGTGTTCGGTCAACGTGGAGGCAAAATTGTGCGTACCATCCATTTTGTCGGAAGCACACATATACAGATAATTACTTGGACGATAATTCAATACCGCATCGATGCCGACAATGCTGGCCATACGGATTGGTCCCGGCGGCAAACCGCGGTGTTTGTATGTATTATAGGGTGAATCGATTTGCGTATGCACGGCCAACACGCGCGTCAGCGTGAAGTCGCCCACGGCATAACGCGCCGTCGGGCAGGCTTGCAAAGGCATGCCGCGTTGCAGGCGATTGAGGTACAACCCTGCGATAATCGGTTTGTCGGAAGCGATGTTGGTCTCCTCGTCGATGATGGACGCCAACACCGACACCTCGACCGGCGACAATTTGACCGCCGACGCTTTGGCCAGCCTTTCGTCCGTCCAAAAACGATTGTATTCGCGCTGCATCCGCTCGAACAATTCGTCAATTGTCATTGTCCAATACACTTCGTAAGTATTTGGCACGAAGAGCGTTAACACCGTTTCTGGTGTTACTTGGTATTTTTCCAAAAACGCGGCATCGTTCAGATGTTGGTGAATGGTGGCCGAATCGAGCATCAACTGCTGCGCCAGACGAGCCGCCAAATCGCTTTTGAGCCGGATGTTGTTGAAACGCAATTTCACCGGTTGCTGCGTGCCGCTGACAAGATGCTGCGCCAGCGTGCGATTGGTCATGCCATCGGTGATGCAATAGTTGCCGGGTTTGATGCGTGTGGCGTAGTTGTGGCGACGCATATAGCGCCGAAACGACGCCGCATCGTCGGTAAAGCCTGCGAGTTCGAGTTGAGCGCACACGTCGTCGAGCGTGGCACCGGCATACACACACAGCCGATTCGGAGCGCCATCGGCCACACGAAAAACCGGCCGAAACTCCGACTGCCACAGATAAATGCAAACGCCGAACGCCACCAAAATCAGGATGCCGACCACGGCGTAAAAGGTACGATGTTGTTTCTTTTTCAAAGCAAAAAAAGTTTGATTTCCAAGGTGTAAAGATAGACATTTATTTTCTGACAGCAGCAAAAAAATCGAATAAAAATACGTTAAAACCTGTTTTAAGCTCCACAAACAACCATTAAACACCTGATTATCAACCATAAAACAAGTTTTCGGCTAAAAATTTGGCTTAACCGATTTTTTGTATTACCTTTGCACCGCTTAAATTACAAGTCAAACACGGAAGTTTGGGTGAGTGGCTGAAACCAGCAGTTTGCTAAACTGCCGTACGGGTTTCCGTACCGGGGGTTCGAATCCCCCAGCTTCCGCAAGCAAAAGGGTAACACGATTTTCGTAACGCGTTACCCTTTCTTGTTTTGTGTCGGCGGCCGATTACGACAGCAATTCGAACACGCCAAGTTCGTTCAGGAATATCAGCAAAATGGCGATAGGCACCACAAAACGCATCAGGAAAAGAAATGCGTTGACAAACCACTCCGAAACGACAGCGCCGTGCGACAGTTCGTCGCGCACATCTTTTTTGCTGCAAAACCACCCCACGAATATAGCGATGAAAAATCCGCCGACCGGCATCAGAATTTTCGACACCAGAAAATCGCACCAATCGAACAAGGTGCGTCCGAACAACGTCAGGCGCGTATCGGCGCCCAACGACAGCGAGCACAAGGCGCTGGAGATGACGATGACCAACGACGTTACGATGGCAGCATTTTTGCGCGAGCAATGAAACTCTTCGGACACGAAAGCCACCATAATTTCCAAAATAGAGATGGTAGATGTGAGCGCCGCGATAGAGAGCAGCACAAAAAACAAGATGGCAAAAATGTAGCCGCCCGGCATTTGTGTGAATACACTCGGCAGGGTTACAAACACCAACTGCGGCCCCTGCGCGGGATTGATGCCGAGAGCAAACACCGCCGGAAAAATGGCCACGCCCGACAAGACCGCCACTATGGTATCGATCACCGACACTTGCGCAACGGTACGCATCAGATTGTTGTCGCTGCGGATGTACGAGCCATAGGTAATCATACAGCCCAACCCCAAACTGAGCGAGAAAAACGCTTGTCCCAAAGCACTCAAAATGACGGTTGGCGTAATTTTCGAGAAATCGGGTTTGAACAAGAACGCCAATCCGGCCGACGCATTGTCCATAGTTACCGAACGCACGCACAACAAAATCAGAATCAGCAACAAAAACGGCATCAGTATTTTGGAATAGCGTTCGATGCCTTTTTCGACACCGGCCACCACCACATAGAGTGTCAGTAGAATGAACACCACATCCCACAACAACGGGCGGAACGACGACGACGAGAAATCGGCAAAAAAGCGTGCAAGGCCATCGGTAGTTTTGCCGGCAAAATTGTTGCACACCGCCTGATAGATATACTCGATGCCCCATCCGGCTACCACAAAATAGAACGACAAGATGAAAAACGCGCACACCACGCCCAACAATCCCATCAGCACCCAGCGGTTGCCGCCCGACAGTTTGCGAAAAGCGCCCGCCACATTGGCACGCGCACGCCGTCCGATAAGGAACTCGGACAACATGACCGGCATACCCAGCAGCACCACGCACAAAATATAGATGAGCAGAAACGCGGCGCCGCCATTCTGCCCCACTTCGTAAGGAAATTTCCAGATATTGCCAAGTCCCACTGCCGATCCGGCAGCCGCCATAACCACACCGACTTTTGTACCAAAATGCGTTCGCTTGCGATGTTCCATAAAAAATGATGTTTACACCCATCGATGTCGTTGCGGCGTGGTTGCAATCCACCCGAGAACGCGCACCAACGAGCCGTGTTGGTAATCCGAGGTTTGTTCTTCAGGATTGACGATTTGCCAATCGTGCGGTGTTAAAACATCATGGCATTCAAGGTGCTGCAAAATTACAATTTTATTTTGATATTGGCAAACATTCGCAAAACTATTGTTGTCAGGCACCTCAATTTTTGTGCTGTTTCGTTTGTCTGCTATCGAAAAATAGTGTAACTTTGCAGAAAATTGCACACTTAATACATCATGACACATCTCAACCTGATAACCTTTGCATCGGAACTCAACAAGCAAGGCACCATTCGGCACGCGCACAGGCAGTTGTTCGACCTGCTCGAGACGCGCTACGACGTGCATATCGTGTCGCCGGACGCCATCGAAGCCCTCGAGCGCAACGAATTGCAACTTGTGTTCATCTCCAGCGGCGGCGTAGAATACCAATTCCGCAACTACTACGAGCAACTGCCCAAACCGGTGGTACTGCTTACCGACGGTTTGCAAAATTCGTTGGCCGCCTCGCTCGAAATCAGCACATGGACACGCCGTCAAGGCACCGCGTGCCGCATCATACACGGCAACGAAGAGACCGTTTTGGCCGAACTGACCGAATACGAACAGTTATTCGCCAAGCGACATCTGTTGGCAGGCAAACGCATCGGCGTCATCGGCGAGCCATCGAAGTGGCTGATAGCCAGCAGTGTAAACCACACCGAAGCCAGCCGGCGTTGGGGCATCGAATTTATCGATATTTCGTTGGACGAGGTCGAAAGTAATTTCAACGCCATCGGCGACGACGAGGTGCGCCACCCTGCCGAGCAATTTGTAGCCAACGCCACCGCCATGCGCGAGCCCCAAACCGCCGACGTGATAAAAGCCTATCGACTCTATCGCGCCATAAAGGCAGTGTGTCAGCGGCACAATTTGGACGCTTTTACCATTCAATGCTTCGGGCTGATACCGCGCATCGGCACCACAGGCTGTTTGGCCTTGTCGCTGCTCAACGACGACGGCATTGTGGCCGGCTGCGAAGGCGACATGCAAACCGTATTCACCATGTTGGCCGTCAAAACAGTGGTCGGCTGCGACGGTTTTATGTGCAATCCGTCGCAAATCGATGCGCGCGCCAACTCGTTGCTGCTGGCACATTGCACCATCGGGCTGAAACAGACACAAGCATACATCGTGCGCAACCACTTCGAAAGTTTGAGCGGTGTGGCCGTGCAAGGCACCCTGCCCGACGGCGATTACACCCTTGTAAAATGCGGAGGCAATGCTTTGGACGAATATTTTGTATCGTCGGCGCAGTTGCTGCAAAACACCGATTTCGACGACGTGTGCCGCACCCAAGTACGTCTGCATTTGGACGAATCGTGCGACTACTTTTTTCAGAATCCGTTGGGCAATCACCACGTTTTAATCCGTGGCAACCACGCGCAGGCGTTAAGTCGTTTTTTTGAACTCAATCAGGCCCACCGCATAAGTTAACACGCTCAATATCAGACCAAAAGTGAGAATAGACATCATAACCGTACTGCCCGAACTGCTCGAGAGCCCGTTGGGCAACTCCATCGTGAAACGCGCCCGTGCCAAAGGTTTGGTCGAAATAGTGGTGCACAATCTGCGCGACTACAGCACCGACCTGCGCCACCATCGGGTGGACGACTACGCATTCGGATTCGGTGCCGGCATGGTGATGCAGATAGAACCCATCTACCGCATCATCGAAAAACTGAAAAGCGAACGCACCTACGACGAAATAATATTTATGACGCCCGACGGCGAACAATTTTCGCAACCGATGGCCAACACCTTGTCGCTGATGCAAAACATCATCATCCTATGCGGCCACTACAAAGGCATCGACCACCGCGTGCGCGAACACCTGATAACACGCGAAATAACCATCGGCGACTATGTGCTGACGGGCGGCGAACTGCCGGCCGCCATCGTTACCGACGCCATCGTGCGACTGATTCCGGGTGCGTTGGGCGACGAACAATCGGCGCTCTCCGACTCGTTTCAGGACAATCTGTTGGCGCCGCCCATCTACACGCGACCGGCCGACTTCAACGGGTGGAAAGTGCCCGACATTCTGCTATCGGGCAACGAGCGCAAAATAGCCGAATGGGAACACGAGCAAGCCATAGAACGCACGCGCCAACTGCGGCCGCATCTGCTCGACGACTGACGGGCACACAGCTTTTTTTTGCATCTTTGAACACAACGGAAAACAAGCATCCTCATGAGCATCAAACAACTCTTCTATCTGCCTTGGTGGTTTGTACAAGCGCGATTTTTCGGGCGCAAACGTCCCTTGCAAACGGTGCTTTTCATCAGCGACCGCTGCAATCTGCAATGCAAGCACTGCAGCGTCTATCAGCAAGAAAATCAGCACAATATGACCTACGACGAAGTACGCCGACACCTCGAATATTCCTACAAAATGGGGTCGCGCTTTGTCGATTTCGAAGGCGGCGAAGTAACCATCTGGCGCGACGGCGACCACCGCATCAACGACCTGATAGACTTGGCTAAAAGCATCGGATTCTACTCGACCACCATCACCACCAACGCACAACTGCCCTTTGCCGGCTGCCACGCCGACAGCATCTGGGTCAGTTTGGACGGCATCGGGCAATACCACGAAGCCGTGCGCGGCAAAGGAACCTTCGGCCGGTTGGAAAAGAACATCGCCTCGTGCGGACACAAACACCTGAGTGTCAACATGGTAGTGAACACGCTCAACTACGAAAGCGTGGACGAAACCATCGAATATGCCAAACAAAATACGGCCATCGAAATGATTTCCATCAACTTTCACACGCCATTTCCCGGCACCGAATATTTAATGATCGACAAATCGCTGCGCAACGAAATAATCGACAAAGTGATAGCCTACAAGCGCAAAGGGTATCCGATAATGAACTCCGTATCGGGACTCAAAAAGATGAAAGACATGACTTTCGAAAAACGGTGTTGGGTAACCAATTTCATCTATCCCGACGGTTCGCGCGGCAACTGCATCGGCGAAGGCACCGACATCTGCTCCGACTGCGGCTTCTGCATGGCCGGCGAGATGGCCTCGGTGTTCAACTTTTGCCCCGACACCATTGTTGCCGGACTGAAACTGCGCGGATAACTCCAACCACGAGAAACTGCGAAGCCCGCGCCGCCAAAAAACATTTGGCGATTTCATTTTGTAGTTCGGCACAAAGTTTGTATCTTTGCCGATGAAATCACTTAACTCTCAAAACTATGGCAACAATCACACTGGAATATGACGGCAGAAATTCAACGATAAATAAACTCATTGATGTTTTAATAGGTTTGGGCGCAAAAGTATCAACGCAATCAAAAACAAAAAAATGCGGTCTTGATGAATCCTTGGAAGATATAAAAGCCGGTCGGGTATATCATGCAAAAGATGTTGATGATATGTTTAAACAATTAGAAAGGTCTTGCAAATGAAATACAAAATAGTTTATAGTAACCATTTTGAAAAAGATTATGCTCGTTGCAAAAAAAGAGGTTATGATTTATCTATTTTGAGAAAAGCAGTTACATTGCTTGCCGAAACGGGAACATTGCCGGCCACATACAAGCCCCACAAACTGGCAGGCAAATACAAAGGCCTTTGGGAATGCCATTTGCAGCCTGATTGGCTGTTGGTTTGGCAGCAAAACGACACAGAACTGATTCTGCTATTCACCAACACCGGCACACACGCCGATTTATTCAAATAAAACAGCCGCCCAAAAAACATTTGGCGGCTGTTTTGTTTCTGCGCCTTGCCGATGCGTTACAAGAAATACAAGTCGGCGGCAGACACGCCTCTCGGCATTGCCTTGTGGCAGCAAGAGACCACAAAAAAAAGAGACGAAGCACTATCAAAGTGCCTCGCCTCTCGGGAGTATAGCAGAATAACTCTGATTTATTTTACGCGCACGCCTTGGGCGTTAAATACTTTTCCATCCGGAAGGATGATGTAGAGCCTGCCCTCATGCAAGATTTTCTGTACACCTTCACTCGGCAATATCTGAACATCTTTAATGCCGGTGTCCTTGTCATCTTTGGCCTTCTCAAACACAGCCGTAACGGTCATGGCAGCGAGGATATTGTCGAACTCGCGGTCCCAACCTTTGAAGGTGTAACCCTCGCGTGTCGGGTCTGCGGGAGCAACAGCCGATTTGCCGTATTCTACCTGCTGCCTTTGTATATCGTTTCTTTGTTCTTTATTTTCCCTCTATCGCTGCGGAGCGCAATAAATCATATCGAGTCCTGTCGTTGGTCCCGGGTTCTCATTGTAACGGGAGGTGAAATAACGAAAATAGGCAATTTTGCAAATAATGTATTTTGTTAAATTGCTGTTATTTCGTTGTTTTGTGTTAGTGTCATTTGTGGGGTGTTTGGTTAATTACAATTTTCGTTGACAATCCGTTGACACGTTCCGTTTACAATATCATGTTCAACATCTCATTTTTCATCTCGTCGTCGATGGTGGAGTAACGCGCAAATGCTTTCGATCCGGCAACGTGTCCGCTCATCGAACCGACAAGCCGGGCATCTTTCACTTTTTTATACAGATTACCGCAAAATGTACGACGCGCCATGTGGCTGCTGGCTACATCGCATATAGGGTGCTGCTCATTGTCGCCTGTCAGCGGATTGCGTATGGTTACCAGGCGAACGATACCGGCAAGGCGCAAAATGGTTTTGATGTGTTTGTTGAATTTCTGCGCCGAAACGAATGGAAACAGACTATCGGAAGGGGTTGACTTGTAACGTTCGACAATCTCCTTTGCCGTAGGCTATCGCGTTCCACACTTCGCCACGTTCAATCCACGCCAAACCTCGACCGAAAAGGTCGAAAAGGTGGTAAAACCACCAAAAAACAGCCTACCAACAGCAGTCGCAAATCGGCATTCATGCCTTTTGTGGCACCACCGATAAGCAGTCCTATCAGAAAGAGTGTACTGCTTTTGAGATACGTGAAATGAGCATCCGCCAAGTCGGTATCGGAAAAATAAAACGTTACGGGCTCGGTAGGAAACTCAAACTTCAATGTGTTGAGGAATAAGTTTTCCGTAACTCTTGGGGCAGTATTGAAACTCATAGGCAATAGGATTGGTTACACAATCAAAACAGTGATAAAGTGTCAGACTTATTACATTTGAACACTTGCGGAAAACGTGTCGGACCTTCTGTTTTCTTTATGATTTTAGACATTTTGCTGTTATACAAAATAGACCATTGTTTTCTGTTCTGCACAATAAATACAAAATCAACATTGCCAGGATGCCATGAGATTTCTTTATTCAGGCCAAACGACACTCCTACAACAATATTCCTAAGTCGTTTTTTGCTGTCAATCACTTGTGTAACAAATAAAGTCTCTTTGAGAGCGGTTTTATAAACAGGGTCGTTTTTATAACGAAGTATTTTTTTAACGTCTTTGTTTACTGCGGATTCTGTAAACATTCCTTTACTTTCGTTCAGAACGACATCAATGTTCGTTCCTGCTGGTGGCATGGCAATAACATCGGGATATTCACGAGGTTGGGCTTTACCGAGTTCGGGGTTGGGCAATACTGCTCCGCCTCCCTGTGAACCCGGATAGGAAACAGAAACAATTTTGAAACCGTTAGGAATAAGCACTCTGTGAACAATGGCGTATGTAACTTCGTCTTCATCAACTTCTCCGCATACTTCTATAATGGGCGTTGGTTTGACATATTTTGCAAAACCGAAGTGTTTTGCAAATGCAGGAATGAAATCGCGACGATTGGTATTTACAAGTTTGCGTTTATCCCAAACAAGAGTAACGCCATTGTGGTTAAATTTAATTCCATCAAGGAAATAAGCAAGTGTCATTACTACTTTGCTTTCAGTAATTTCTTTTTTGTGTTTTTCCCAAACAGGTTGGAAGTCGAATACATCATCAAGTTTCTTCGCTTGTTTTGCTGCATTCTTGAACTCTGCTACCAACCATTCAGGCAGTCCTCCTTTATCCATTTCAAGAGCAGTTGCAAGTTTGTCTTGCATCTGTTTGATAGTATTCATATCTTGTTTCATTAGGGTATTACCGCGAGGACGAACGAGAGCATAAATACCAAACACATTCCTTTCTTCTGAAAACAAAAAAGATATGAATGTTAATATACCTCTATCAGGGTCCATAGCATGACTAAAACGATTGATTTTAGCTCCAATCATCTTGGGTTGCACAAAATAGCGTAGTTTGTTCAAATTGGAATCTCTACGAGTTTTCCAAGAATCTAACAACTCTTTTTCACCAGATGCTGCGTCAACCATTTTACGATATTTTTTATATGATGTCTGTTTCTTTAGTCCGATTAAGCTATTCTCAAACCATTTTGCAGGTGTCTTTATGAATGCTGAAACGGCTTGTTGAATGGTATCAGTAAAGATGGCTATATCTGGTGGACAAGACGGGTATTTTTTATTTCGTTGTAAGGTAAATGAGTTTTCTTTCTCTGTTTCCCATTTTGCTATGATATATCCCTCATATCTGACCTTATCAATAAAAATCTTTGGTGTTGAATACGGGTTATATGTTGCCCCACCGAACTCTTTTTCTGATTCTTTTTCACCAGCTAATTTCAGATAGTACGCACCGGCTAAATGTGCAGCTATTGCTCCATATGTGCGTTGTAACTCATGGTCTTCAGTAGTTACAGCTTCTGTAAACTCTATAAGAACAAGAGGAATTTCTATGTCGTTGCAAATACCTGTAATTAAAGCATCAGGGGTTGTCATTGTTAGTAATGCCGCTATTGAGCCATCATTAAGTTCAGATGCTTTTTTAGGTCTGCGAACCATTACTATTTCAGTGTTTTTATCAATAACACTTTCGACTATGGGCTTGATGAAATTTGCACCCTGCTCTATACTTTCGTAATATATTCTTATCTGTTTCATACTCAATATTTTTTCAAGATTATCAAATGTTCTTTTTTGTCCTTTTGGGTAAATGTAGGGTTAAACATTCTTGAATGTTCAGATAGACTTGAAGATATAACATTGCAAACTTCAAAACCAATTTCAGGAATGAAGTCACAAATCACCTCGTTAATTTTGATAAGTTGCTTTTTGATTACACTATCACCAATAACAATAAATGCTAATCCGTCTTTCTTTATAAGCCTAAACATTTCATGGAAGCATAGTTTTAGGTCTGTTGTCCATTGCTCTGCTGGTTTTTTTAGGCTTGAATATTCACGTCGTGAACCTATTTCATTGTTTTGAGCGAACTTGACATCAATATCAAGCCATCGTTTGCGAAATTTATGATATAAATAGTAGTCGTATGTATTTGCATACGGCGGTGAAGTAATAATCATATCTATACTGCTATCCTCAAGCATATTCAAATTACGGCTATCAGCATTTATCAATTTCAAAAAGCATTCTTTGTGTGCTTTTTGAGAAAAAACAGATATACGCTCTAAATATTCTTTTGCTCTAACTAAAAACTGTCGAAAAGTAAAATTGTCTTGAATTTCTTTGTTTTTAGCAACAAATCTGGTATCGCTTTCTTGATTGGAAACTCGGACTATAATAGAAGAAACTACAATCTTCAGAAAATCACGCACATTTTCACTATTTATTTTGCTTATCAAATTTAATAAGTGTGTTAATTCTTCTGCAACATTATGTTGAAACCAATGTTCCAATCCTTCTATTTGTTTTACCTCTATTTGAGGCCGATTCATTGACCACTGAAAATTTTCGTTTTCAACCAGTGAAATAAAATCCTTTATCGTTGCGATTTCTTCATTAGAGAGAGGTGTTGCTTTTACTTTAGAAAGCAATGTTGACAATCCATTCACATCAACGCCTATTGCGTTAAAACCGAGCAAACGAGACTCAACAAGTGTTGTTCCTGAACCACAGAATGGGTCTAATACTGTTTGTCCCTTTATCCCATATTTTGATAAAATCACATTCGGTAATTGAGGTGGAAACTTTGCTGGATATGGATGTAGTGAATGTGTCAGATACATTGTGTCTGCACCACCAAAATTGAAATCTATACTATAGTCGGTCATTTGGTCGGTTTTCTAAATACAACAATAAAAGAACAATTTTGGTTTGTATATAATACGCTGGGATAACCAAGTAATACCAAACGGCGTTGACCTGTTTGGTCCCAAATAATCAAATCGTGATACTTCCAACCAACTTCTTCCCCTGCACGAGCCAAATCTGAATGAAATGGTACATATGGAATTTTGTTTTTTGTATCTCGATAATCCTTAACAACCCATGCGGAATATCCTCCGGGTTTAGTTATTTTCAGGTTGTCTCCCAGTATAGTCTTAATTTGTTCCAAAAATTTCGGGTAAGGTAAATTACCGAAATCGTTTTCTTTCTCGCTATATTGTTTTACAGTACTATTGTTTTCATGTTGAATAACCGAAGATTTATGTGTTGTTGCACGGTCTTTCAATGAACGTTGGATAAAATCAGCATAAGGTGGTGATGTTACAGTAACTTGTATTTTATCTTCTCTAACGTGTTGCAACATATTACGACAATCATCATTGACAATTTTGTAATACATATCAGAAGAAAACAACCCATTTACATCATTCAACCAGTTATTAGCAATAGTTGCAAATTTTGGATTTAGTTCAATTCCTACTGCGTGACGACCAAGATTATGGGCAGCAATGGCAGTAGAACCAATACCCATAAAGGGATCAAAAACAGTATCTCCCTCTTTTGAATACATTTTTATAAGACGTTCGGCTAATTTTACAGGAAACACTGCGCCGTGTTCTTTCTGATATTCGTTACGAGGCGAAGACAAGTCATTCCATACAGGATTGAACAAATCATCTTCTGTAATTACATTTTTTGAAAGTAGTGCCCATTCTGTTGGCGTGAGGTCGTTGAAGCCAAGTTTCTTTTTCTTCTCTTCTTTCTCAACTTCTCTTGCAGGAACGTAATCCAAAACGGGTTCTGCCGCAATGGTAGCAGTTTCTTCAATTTGTTTATATGTTGTTTTCTTTGCCATATTATGATGGTTTATTTATTTGAAACAATGTTGAGAGCATCTTGTGCAATTTCTTTCTCTGGTTCTGTGATTTCTTTGATTTGGTCGGCAAGCCAAAGTGTAAGTAATTCTTTCTCGTCAGTATGTAAAATACTTGCGAGGGCAATCACTTGTTCACGCTTGGCAGGGCGTTCACCACGTTCAATCTTGCTGTAAAGTCCAGCATCTACATCGAGGGCAGCGGCTACCTTGCGTTGAAGTTGTCCGCTCTCTTCTCGTAACTGTTTAATTTTGTCGGCAAATAACATTGTACAATTTTTGAATGTTACTAATATACTTGTAAAATTATCACTTGACAAATTTTGTACAAACGTACACTTTTCTTCTGATATAGCCTCCTATTGTGGCAAAAAAATTATCAACAAAATTTGATGATAAATGCGAAAGCCCCTAAAACAAAGGGCTTTCGCAACATAATAGATTATCAGGGTTTTGCATATTTGCCGTGTGAGGTGTGGTTGAGTTACCCCGACAAACACCATTGTTTCAAGTAGCGTTCGGCGGTTTTGGGTGGAATGTTGAGTTTTTGGGCGGTAACGATGGCGGTCTGCTGGTCGAAGTCGGGCGGCAAGGCGATGAGGTACTGCTGTTTGAGTTGTTTTTTCCGCCTTGGGGTGCTTCCGCGGTCTCGACGGGGAAACGCTCTATCTGTGTACCACTGCACTTGATGACGAGCAACGCATCGTGCGAATAATACAACAACGCACACTCAACGAATTACTAACTAACCTATTATCAGCAATTTGAGTATGTTACACGATTTGATGAACGAAACAACCGGTGGCAGCACCGGCGCCACCGGTGTAGCACCCGAAAACTATAGTTTCTTTACCGGCGACATCGACGATTTTCAGAACGAGTTTTCGGCACCAAAGCAAGACATGGGCATCGGGCAGGAACCCGACCCTTTCGACGAAGAAGAACTGATGCAGCCATCGGCCGAAGAAAAACGACAGGTGGCCGACAGCGCTCGCAAAACAGCACAATTCATTACAAGTGTTGGCGACACCATGCTGGCATCGTCGCTGGCGTGGCTCGACCACAGCGGCGACCCCGAACCGCACAAGCGCATCGACGATCCGCTGATGGCCGACCTCGAAAACGCTATCACATACTACTGCGAACGCGTCGGCGGCGAAATCCCGCCATCGGTCATGATTGTGATATGCGTGCTGATGCTCTACGGCGTGCAAGTGCCACAAGCGCTGCGCGACCGCAAGGAGTGGGAACAACTGCACCGACCGGCACCGGTAACACCACCAACGCCGCCCGCTGCCACCGACAACAACGAAACTACCAAGCAACATGAACAACAACAGCCAAGCAACCAACCCGAGCCCACTGCTACAGAATGAACGCGTCGGCAAAACCGTGATCATGGTAGGCACCAACGGCACCGGTAAAACGACCATGCTGCGCCAGATACTGCATAACAGCGGTCAGCGCGCACTCATCGTTACACCCGACGATGTAGAGTGGCAGCAATACCCCGAAACGCCGTTGCTCGCTGCCGACGACTTCGTTTTCGACGGCATACGCCGGCACATTTTCAGCCCACGCCACACGCTCGAAGCCATCACACACTTCCGTAAAGGCATCATCGTGTTCGACGACTGCCGATCGTACCTTGGCGACAAAACCGATGAACGCATACGCGACCTGTTTATACGCAAGCGCCAGCGCGAACTCGACGTATTTGCCGTGGCGCATGGTTTCACACAGGTTCCGCCGGTGTTCTTTACCTTTGCCACCGACTATTTCGTCTTCCACACGCTCGACAACATCGTGCGGCGCAAAAACTGCATCACCGACGACAGTGCCTTCGAGCGCATCAAACAGGCACAAGCCGAACTAAAAAAAGAATTTGCAAACAACCCGCACGCCTATCGGCGCATCAAAGTAGCATAACACGCACGAAACTATGAACTACATACAACTTATCAACAATTTTTGGACTTCCAACGAACTAAATTCATTCCGAACAACGGAGATTAGTCTATACTTCTACCTTTTAGATGTATGCAATCGCCTTTCGTGGAAAGAATCGTTCAAGAGAAACAACCGTAAAATTCAGGTCGATTTGAGTATTTCGTTCAACACGCTGAAAGATGCGCGAAACCGATTGAAACAAGCCGGGCTCATCAATTTTGAAACACGCTCGGGCGACGGGAACACAATTTACACCTTATCAAATTTTGACGAGGTTACTGACGAGGTTAACACAAACATACACACCTCATCAAATTTTGACGAGGTTACTGACGAGGTTAGTACCGAGGTTAGTACCGAGGTTGGTATCGAGGTTGCGTCGACAAAAAATAAACTAAACAAAAATAAACTAAACGAAGAAGAAGTAGTAGTAGATAATTATAATAATACTACTGCGGCGGCGCCCGATTTTTCTTTGCAAACACAAAAAATTATCGAATTTTGGAACTCGCAATGTAAAAACATGCCGCCTGTTATCGAACTGACCGAATCGCGCGCGCGCGATATTGCTAACCTGCTGCGCGTATATACGCCCGACGAAATCTGCGACTGCCTGCTTATTGCCAGCACATCGCCAACACTCAACGGCGAGCGTAACTCGCGGCCGATGAAAATAGATTGGTGCCTGCGCAACTTCGTTTCGCTTTACGAAGACCGCGCTACACGCCCCGTAGTACACCGCCCGCAGGTTAAAACCTTCACAGCCAAAGATATTTACCAAATGCACGGACAATATCCGCACCCCGACTACTGCCGATGCAACATCGATGGCGTCGAGGTATTTGTAAGACTAACCGATGCCATAAATGCTAACCTTAAAATTTTGAAACGATATGACGAATAACAATAAACAACCAAAATACCGCTCGATGCTGAAAACGGAATTGGCACGCGCCGCCGGCGTCAGCAACAACACCTTCCGCCGTTGGTTGAAAACAGACAAAATACAACTCGAAGCGCGCGGATGCACCGGCCACGAAAAACTGCTGAATCCCGCTGCCGTGAAATACCTGTGCGAAAAATATGTAATCGACATTTTGTAGTTCGGCACAAAGTTTGTATCTTTGCCGATGAAATCACTTAACTTTCAAAACTATGGCAACTATCACATTGGAGTACGACGCACGAAATGCGTTTGCAAAAAAAACTATAGATTATATTTTGTCTTTAGGCATTTTTTCAACTAACTGCAAACATCAAACAAGTTTTGAAAAATCGCAAGAAGATATAAAACATGGTCGTGTCTTTACCGCAAAGAATGGTAAAGATTTAGTTAATCAGTGTTTGAAATGAAATACACTATCACATTTACCAACAACTTCAAAAAAGATTTAAGAAAGTGTATCAGTAGAGGGCGTGATGTGTCTATTTTGGAAAAAGTGGTTGATATACTTGCCGAAACGGGTACTTTGCCGGCTAAATACAAGCCTCACAAACTGACAGGCAAATACAAAGGTCATTGGGAATGCCATTTACAGCCGGATTGGTTGCTCGTATGGCAGCAAAACGACACTGAACTGATTTTACTATTCACCAACACCGGCACACACGCCGATTTATTCAAATAGACTTAACTTTCACAACTGACATTTTGTAGTTCGGCACAAAGTTTGTATATTTGCCGATAAAAAATTAAACAGTATGCCACAGATTTATCAGTATTTTGAATTTGTATTTTTTTTCTTCTCCAATGAGCACACGCCTATACATGTGCATGTGGCGCATGGAGGGTGTCATAGTATATTTGAGATAATTATGCTCAATGGGCAACTTTCGGATGTGAGGGTTAGAGAAAAGGCAGGTGCAGAACCTCTATCCTCAAAAGACAAAAAGGTGGCAGAAGCATTTATTCGCAAGTATCACAAGAATATCATTGAAAAATGGGTCAATTTCTTTGTGAAAAAGCAGGCAGTACGCAGTACAAACATTAAAACTAAACTCTAATATGAAACGCTTATATATTACTAACGCATCGGACGCAGGCAATCTTTCCGTGCATCTGACTTTCAGCGACAACACCTCACAGATTGTGGATATTGGAGCTTTCATACGGAGATACCCGCACCCGCAGTATAACAAATATCTTGATGAACGCAAGTTCCGGCAGTTCAAGATTGAGGATGGCAACATCGTTTGGGGTAAAAATTGGGACTTGATATTCCCCATTGATCAATTACACCGCGGACGAATTGAGTAATGTGATTGCAAACAAAAAGAGTTCTTACCCAACCCTTTTCCACTACTTTCAGTAGGGGATATTTTTTTCTGCAACACAAATAGCCGCCAAAAACCTTTGGCGGTTATTTGTTTTACGAGAAATACAGGTCGGCTTCGGCTTGGCGGCGGCGAGTTAAACCGGCAAGGGCAATGCCTCCGGCTTTGTTCCAACGCAGAAACTCGTCGGCAATAGTGGCATCGTTCGGGTCGGCTTTCACCTTACGCAGAAGGGTCGATGAGCGCAGGTTGCCGATGCCGATGTTGTAGCACAACGATACAAGCGCATCGAATTGGTTTTGACTGATGGTGAGCCCTTCGGCGTTGATGCACGCCTCGAACTGTGCCAAATCGTTGCGCAGTAGCGCTTCGGCTTCGGACTGTGTGATGGTTTGGCCGGCTTGTACGTCGGCACCATAGTGGCCGTAACCGATGGTGTAGTACTGCTCGGTCGGCACGGGTTTGTAGGCCGTCAGACGGCAACCCTCGAACTGCTTGATGAGTGCCACGCCGGCACTGCCTGTTGTCTTGTTTCCCATAGTTTGTTTGCTGTTTAATTGTTTGCGTACGACAAAGACGATGGCCATCACCATGGCTGCCATCACACTGATGCCGGCCACCGATCCGATGACGATGTATTGCTGTTTTGTCAATTTTGGTAGTTTCATTTTGTCGTTTCAAAAATTTGTTGTACTTTTGCCGGTGAAACCTTTGTGGTCTGTTTGCCATATACCTGTTGCCCTGCGTTGATTGCAGCGAGGTACAAATGGAAATAGTTGCAGGAACTATTTAGGAGGTTGGCTCTTCTTCCACAAAAGTTTTCGTTTATCCAAATCGGCAGTACTTCTCGGTTCTGCCGTTTTTATTTCCCACCAATCATGCGGCTTGTCGTAGAATAAACGGATGGCAGCGGCATCATGAGTAGTCCTGCCTGTTTGTCGGACAACAAGCAAAATGGAGTTGTGTGTACCTTCTCTCACTTCATTATAGTGTTCTACTATCATGCGTACATAGTTTTCGACGGTAATTCCTAAAGCATCTAACTCTTTACTATGCACTAATTTGATATGTCGCACATAGTTCTTTGTCAAAAATATATCCGCACATTTGCAGCCAATTTGTTTGGCACGGGTTTGCGTTATTCGCCCGACAAAAACGCCTGACAAATTGTGTATTGTTGCTGTTGGTTTCCGTTTTATCATTTTGCTAACGGCATTAAAATCACTTTCATCGTACCGATAGAAAATTGTGAGGCATTATTGGCAGCGGTGTTCGCCTCGAACAAGCACTCTTTGCCGAAATGTTTCAAAAAGGTCATCGTACGTTTATAGCGTGTTTTGTCGAATCGAAATCCCGCTTTTTCGTAGTACTCAAATTCTTCTGAATAGTTGCGAATACATTGTTTCGGTGTGCGTTTCAATTCGGCGGCAATATCGAGTACAACAGGCTTGCTTAACGATTTTGGCCATATACTATTCCAATTTTTCTGGAATACGTCTGTGCGTCTTCCGTCGTCGTGCAAAATCACATCTTTTTTCGGTGTGCTGACAAAAATTTCTGCCGGTATGTATGCCATTACATCTCCATCGGTGGCCACCATGGAGCCATTGGCTGTGTATAGAATTCTATTGCTATACCCCATATTGGCATCAGGTGCATTCTTCTTAATTTTTACCAACGTGTACAACCATTTGGCGGCTTGCTCTTGGGTTATCTTTGAACTTGCCACGATAACTTTCGGTTTAGGCGCAGTTTTTGCCTTTGGTGTAGCCTTGGGTTTGGTTGGCGTTTGAGCCGTTTTTTGCAATGGTTTGGAAACTTTTGTTTGTGCCATATAGTACGGCATCGCACGCAATGCTCCTTTATTGTTCATACATTTGCCGAACTCGGCAACAAGTAGTTTGAACAGTGGCAGCACCTTTTTGAAGTCCGATTCGGTGAGATAAGCCTGTTCGCCGGTGTAGTAACTCCACGATTTGCAAAGGTAGCGCGTCGATGCACCGGACTTTTCGGCCGTTTTCACGCAATAACACACATATTGCTCAAAAGCGCGGGCAAATATTTCGGTGCGCCGATGCCAATAATCGCCATACTTTTTCAATCGGGCATAACTGCCGGTCGTCTTGATGGTATCGACTATGGCGTTGGCGTAGTGGCGCAACTGTGCGCCTGTATTGCCCGGCAGCGTACTTGCCGTTGAACGGCCGCCTGTCAGCCAATTATAGATTTTGTGCTGATCGACATATCGGCCAAAATTCCAATCGAGGGCGTGGCCATACTCGTGCGCCAACGACTGATGACCTTTTATCTTGGTCAGATTTATCATGTTTGCCACGGGCTCGTAGTGCGCCAATGCTTTGTTGATGCCACGCGCACCAAACGCGATACCGACTTGTCGCTCGATACCCAGATTGTGCGTGTGCATCACCCATGCAAGGGTGTTCAACGCATCCTGACAGGCAAGTAAATGGTCGTAGCGCTCGTCGTTGCTCAACCAGTTGCCAAATTCAAACCCTTTGAGGTTGTATTTAGCCAGTATCGCGTGCATATCGACATCGTCGCCCTTCCTGTCGGCATCCGAAAATTTCGATTTAACACCTCGACCGTACCAATAGCGTTCTGCACGACCGCCAACCGATATGGAAAGATTTGTATCTACAAGTTTTCGTTTCATATTCATCGATTTTAAGGGTTAAAACAATGTGCGTTTCGACATCCTCTTACAACCACGTTTTTTGCTGCATTTGGTTGTTTGCTTACATGCCTTTTTGGTTTTTCCGGCGGCTATGCGCCCAATTTTCTCCTGCTTTTTGCAGATGGGTTGTTTCAGTTTCATAGTTTTTTTGTTTTTGGTTTGTTATTTCAAAAATTTGTTGTACTTTTGCCGGTGAAATAAGTCGCAAGCGTTAGTTATGTCCGCGTTAAAGTCCCTATGCGGAGTGGCACTCAAAAAAAGAGTAGTAAACGTTTGTGCAATTACATAGGGCAAAGCACCGGTAAGGTGCTTTTTTTATGCACTTATGACTGTAATACAGTATTGTACTTTCTCTTTGTCGCTACGACGTATTCCAACCGTTAATTTTACAATGCCGATACCTTCTAAATTACACTGCATCAAAATCATCTTGTTGAATGGTTTTTGATTTTTTGTACCTTGTTTAGCCGCAACAACGGCGGTTTTGACTGCATTTGTCAATACAGCATCTAATTGTAGCACTGCCAAGGTAGATAAGTAAGAGCGCGCTGCTTTTTCGCTTGTTTCGATAATTGACACATTGCGAATGTTGATATAATCTTTTAAGTTCAAATTATATCTTTTCAAAGACGGATTTTTTGCTTTCCACGACTGATAAAATCGTGTAATGATTCTCTCACGCGCTTTTATATCCTCTTTGCTCTTGCCGGTTGGGATTTTCGTTGCCATCATCTTAACTCATCCGTTGTATGAGTTTCCCATTTCTGTACACCTCTATACGTGGGTGCTTATATTCGAAATACATGGCGTAAATCATACCACGGGCTTCGGCTCTGGCTACGGCGTCGCTTTCGCACCAGTGTTCCCTTCTGTATTCTTTTTTGGTAGAAGGGAAAAGTCTAAATTCATAAAGATTACTTTCTTTCATAGTTTTTCTGTTTTTGGTTTGTTATATAAATTTTCGTACAATCCGGATGACGTACAGCACCGCTATCAGCGCCACGATGGCCAAGGCGATGCCGCCCACGGTGGAGAGCATCACCACCCACTGCGGTATTTCGGCCTCGACGGGCACATACTCGTACACCGGCACCTCTACCGGCACTTCCAGCCGTATGGTGTCGGGCTTTTGCGTGGCTGCCAACCAAAAACCGCCGGCCGCCGAATCCGACGTAAGCGATGCGCCGGCGTTTCCTGCCTCAACCGTCCCTACTCTGTTTGTCTGTACTATCTCATTATTCGACGTTGGGAGGCTGCCCTGCGCATCGGCTTGTGGTCGGTGAGTATCGATATGGTGTTGCAACACGCTGTCGGGTATGAATATGCTGTTGTGTGCGGACGGCAGAATCACGCTGTCGCGCACGACGATGGTGTCGGTGGCAGTGCGCAGTTCGGGGTGGCGCGCCAACAGGCGACCCAACCGGCGTTGCGGAGCACAGGCCACCAACAGCGGCAACATCAGCAGTAATAGGCGTGTTTTCATCGTTTCAGTTTTTTGCGTAATGTTTCGATTTCGGTCTTCAGCGCCACAATGGTTTCGTTGGTGTGCGTTACGCGGGCTTTCAGTTCGTAGTTCTCGCGCCGCAAATCAACAAGTTGCGCATTTTGGTCGATGACCTTTTGATAGAGTTCGGCATTCTTTTGCACCAACAGGTCGATGCTGGTCTGCATCTGTTGCAGCGTGCTGTTGTTGCGCACGCGGCGGCTGACAAACCAACTCACCACCGAAGTGATGACCGGCAACGTGAACGCTGCCCATTTGTAAATAATCGCTTCTTCCATAATTTCGTTTGTTTATTTGTTCGTTTCAATTTTTATTTGTAACTTTGCCGGTGATTAAAATCTTATCCATTCCGACGCCGTAGTTGGTTTGCACATTCCACCAACAAAGACTGACAGGATATTAGGGGTGCAAGTAACCTATACATACATCGGTCGGTTGTATGCTCTGAGATTGTTTTTTTTAGGAGGTGATTGCAATTACCTCCTTTTTTTGGCCCAAAGCAATCTGTGTTTGTTTATTTTTTCGCGTGGTTCTGCTGTCCTAATAATCCATACTTTCGTTTTAGTGTCGAATGTTAGTTCTAAAACACAGGTGTCATGTGGTGGAACATCATTTATTTTGACAAGCATAATGGCATTGTCCCGTTTTTCCCTGATTTCATCATAGTTATCGACAACAAGTTTTATGTAGTCAACCGCCGAGATGTTGAGTTTATCCAACTCCTTGTTATGCCGGCGTTGGATATGTTTCAAATCGTTTTCGGTAACGAGGATGTCGGCACATTGAATGTGTGCTTTTTGTGCTATTGTCCATTTAATACGCCCAATTTTTAGCCCTAATAATCGTTTTTTTCCCACTTTTGCTTGCATATCTCGTTTTTTTTTCGTATCTTTGTACTCGGACAGCGGTTGTTTTATTGAGGTCAACTCGCCAAAAGCGGTTTTTCATTGCTTGATTTTAGTGCCGGTTTTTTTATTGGCACATTTTTTTATACCAATGTATAACCTTGGGTAGTACTCCAATTTACTTTCATCACAGCCGGCAGGCTGTACAGATAGCGCTGCTGCCCTTGGTAGTACAGTGCCGTGTCGTTGCCGGCGTAGCGCGGATTGTCGATGCGTATGGCGATGCCGTAGTACGCACTTTTTATATTGTTTTTGATATAGGCAAATAGTGCTGCATCGGAGTGTATCGTCATCGGGTACCAGCCATCGGTGTCGGTGCGTGCCGCTTCGCCGGCAGTGTGGTGCGCAGCCGTGGTGTTCCACAGGGTTTGCCCATTTTTTTTGTATTCACCTGTTTCGCTCCAATATTTGAATTGGAGGTCGAGCACCCATTTTTTGCGAAGGTAATGTTTTTTGGTGCCGTCGGCGAGTATTTTTTTGTGATAGCATTTTTTGTTCAGTTTCATCAGCACAAGGCGCGGGTTGTAGTCGGCCAAGGTGTCGAGGCGCGGGTGGCGCACATACAGGTTACCCTCATTACGTGCCACTTTCAATGCCGGTTTTATGGTTTGGAGCAGCCGAACGATGGTGTCGGCATCGGTGTCGGCCATGGTATTCAGGCGTTTGCCTATGTCGTGCAGTTGCGTGTCGTTCACCACATTATCCTGCAAGCGGTCGCCTACGGCTATGGTGCCAAAGTCGTAGATAATATCGACATGGTAGTAGCCGAACGGCGTGATAAACTGCGATGCCGTGAGCGGTGTGCCATACAGATTGTCGGCCGCATAAAACTCAACGTCGGTAATCGACCCATCGCTCACAGGCAGTTTATCGCCGGGATCGTTGATAAGTAACTTCGTACGCTTTGGTGTCGCATCGCTGTCGGATGTTGGCCAAACTATCCTAATGTTACCGCCCGACTGCACGTTGATGCGCACAAGTTGCACGGTGATGTCGCCCACAAAATCGTCGGGAACAATCAGGTAAGAAAACAATTCATTTGTCCGACAACGTGTTTCGATAGGCCATTGGCAGGTGGTCGAAAACAGAAATGTACCGGCACTTGGCGTATCGAATTTGAAACAGACGTAGTGCTCTTCGCTGCGCTGACGGACGGCATCGTATATGGTCAGTTTTAGTGCACCTTTGCCGGCCGACGCGCCTATCGAAACTATATTTACCGCACGATTTTTTTGCGCGGCTGTTTTGTGCCACACATAGCGGTGGGCGTCGGGGTATTCGTCGGCGGCTGTTTCGCGCAGGGTTATCACCCGCATGGTCGAGCCGTTCAACAAACATTTCAGGGTATATTCGTTCATCGGGTCGCCACGTTTGTCGGTTACGATGGCGCGCTTGGCTACCACCAACTGATTGTTGACCATGGTGCCGATGCCGGCGGTTGTGGCAGCCACCTCGTTGATGGCACCGACGATGGATTTCGATGTCGTGGTCAGGTCGGCGTTGTTGTCTTTGTTCTGTTTGCCGCTGATGGCTGCGGTTACGGCCTTGTTTTGTACGGCATTTTCGGAATTTTCGTCGAGTGCCGCATCGATTTGTGCCTCTTGATTCACCTTGTCGAATCCGTTTTTCGACAGCGGATTGAAAATTTGTTTGTATTGTGTCATATTATTTCAAAAAATTGTTGTACCTTTGCCGGTGAAAAGACAGGGATAATTAACAGTCCAATTGTAACGATGGTGTTGATTATTCTTGTTTTTTTGTTATGCAATATGGAACGCTCGTACCGATGAGCGGCGCAAGTCGTTCCACGATGATGGCGCGGCGTATGTAAACGTCCTCTTTGCCATTGCCGGTGGGAATACCGGTGTGTTTTGTTTTCATTTTTAGCATCCCATGTTGGCGATGTAGTTGCGACAAGTGGTTTCATCGGTGAGCAGTTGCGTACCCACGGCAAGTTTGGCTGCGGCTATGGTTTTAGGGCCTACTATGCCATCGACGACTAATTTTGTAAATCCGTCGCATCCGTCGAGGTCGGTGTTCAAGGCACGCTGCAGGCGTTTCACAAGTTCGCCGCGGCTGCCATCGCCCAACGGAAATTTAACATCGCTGTTTACCGGTGTGCTGCCTGTGCTGCCGTTCGGGGTGCCGGTTTTGTCGGTGGCTTGGTCGTCGTTTCCAAGGAATTTGAATCCCGCCCACACGCCTACGCCAACGATGGCGAGCACTACCAATACGATGATTACTACTTTCCAAGTTGATTTTTTTGTTGCCATAATTGTAAATTTTTTAGTGATTTGTTTGTTATTTCAAAAAATTGTTGTACCTTTGTTGGCGAAATATCCTGTTTGTGGTCTGGTCTGATTGGGAGCAAATCCCTGCCGCACAAATAGGTTATTTTTTTGTATTTACTTCACAATGATAGAATGGGTAATAAACTGCTGTACCATCTTTTTTTAATAATACTGTTAGTCTGACACACTCTGTTTTCTTATTTATTTTTACTTTAGCCTTAAAATTCAGATACCCAAGTATATTCGATGCATCAGTTTCTTTTCTGATGCCAAAATTGTTATATTCGGCATATCGCAATAAGTCAGGCAAACATTTAACAATCGCGGCTTTCTTGGCATGTAAGGCTCTTCCGTAAGCCAACTCGCTTTTACCTAAACTTGTGAAGTGGATTTTAATTCCAAGGTGTAAGTTTACAACACACTTTCCTTGCAAATTGGCAGCATAATACTCTTTGATGTATTTGGCTAAATTTGTATGCGTATCAGTGGTTACGCTCGGGATAATATGTTGTTTGTATTTGCTCATGAGCGGTTACAGTCCGAGGCTTTCCATCTTCTCTTTGAACGCAAAGGCCGTCGAGGCGCCGGTGCGTTTTTTACACCGCGTGCCGGCCGGTATGGCGTCCGACAGCGACGTGCGCATGATGTATTTACTACCCCAATAATTATCGGGATAGGTGCAAGCGCCGCGCGCCTCGAACATGGCATTTAGTCGCACAAGGTCGTCCTTGGGCAACGCCATGATGGTTTTCAGGGTGGTGGTGTCCCACGGATATTTGTTTGCGCCGCCCGGATTTGAAACCTTACCATAGTTATTGCAGGTGTCGATGAATTTTTCGCACAATTCATCGAGTTCTGACTCGTCGGCTTCTACTGTTACGGATTTTTTGTAACTTTTTTTAGCAATGCTTTTGTTCGAGGTGTTTACGCCTGTTTCGGCATCGTCAGAGTCGCCGGCGGTTTCGCCCTTACTTTTACCAAAGAATTTGAACGCCACAAACCCAACAACGGCTACTGCCAGCACGATGAAAAGGATTTTCAGATTTGATTTTTTTGTTGCCATAATTGTAAATTTTTTAGTGATTTGTTTGTTATTTCAAAAAATTGTTGTACCTTTGCCGGTGAAAGTATAAGCAATTCGTTTAGGCTTGTATCGCGGATTGAGGCTCTTGTTTATAATCCTCTCAGATACAAGCCTTTTTTATTTTATTTACTTCAAGATTGTAATAAAATTTGCCTCCTCTTTGAAATTGTACAGCCAATCGTATATTTTCTATTTTTCCGTCAATTTTACATTTAACCTTAAAGTTCAAATAGCCTAAAACATCTTTACTATCTGTACTTTTGGCTGAACCAAAATTATTATAAACGGCATACTTTATCAGGTCAGGTAATACCGCTATAAGTGCTGCTTTTTTGCTGTACATAGCTTCGCCGTATGCGGTTTTTTGACCACTGCGAACTGTTATTTTGATATGTAACTGCGTATGCTCATTAACAACATGTGCATTTTTGTAATTCGCTTTTACATAGTCTGCAACATATTTTCGTAATTGTAACGATGTCCAACCTTGCCACTCTTTTGGAGTGGTTACGCTCGGGATAATATGTTGTTTGTATTTGCTCATGAGCGGTTACAGTCCGAGGCTTTCCATCTTCTCTTTGAACGCAAAGGCCGTCGAGGCGCCTGTGCGTTTTTTGCACCGCGTGCCGGCCGGTATGGCATCCGACAGCGAGGTGCGTGTGTAGTATTTCGATTTGACGGCACCGTAGTTGTCTGAATAGGTGCACGCCGCGGCTGCCTTGAACATGGCATTCAGTCGCACAAGGTCGTCCTTGGGCAACGCCATGATGGTTTTCAGGGTGGTGGTGTCCCATGGGTGTTTGTATGCAGAAGCAGAATTGCCATAGTCGTTGCAGGTGTCGATGAAGAGTTTGCACAAGGTTTCGAGCGTGGCATCGTCGGCGCCGGTGCCGGAGTTACTACCGCCGGTGCCGGAGTTACTACCGCCGGTGCCGGAGTTACTACCGCCGGTGCCGGCGGTATCGGCGCTTTTCTTCGATGCGATGATGATGAACAAAACCACCACCACGACAATAATGATCAGTTTTTTATTTTTCAGTAATTTTTTCATATAACGTATGTAAATGTGTATTCTCCTACTTTGTTGGGTGCAAACCGATAGTCGGCGCTTCCATACGGATAGAGCAGCATGGTTACTTTACCGGTTTGGGTTTCGACGACACGGTAAAGTTTTATTTTCCAAATGTCGGCATCTTCGGGCGCGCCTTCAAAAGGTTTGCGGGCACGATAGCATACCAATGTGTCGTTGCCGTCTTCGATCACGAGGTCGGCATCGCGCACGGCTTCGAGAAATTCATTTTTCAGTACCATGTTCAAATCAGTTTTTTACAGATGAAAAAGACCAAAATCGGTATTACGATGGCCAACGCCAAAAGCGCAGCACTTTTGACCGGCAGATCGACTTCTACCGTTATCGAGCCCACATTGCCAAGTACCGATTCGCCGTTTTGCGCAGCGGCATCGACATCGGCACTGAAAATTTTTTGAAAGAGTGTCATATCAAATTTTGTTTAATCGGTTAATAATTGATTTTACCAACGTGTCCAGACCGAAATTGTCAGCCCACAAAAAACTTTCGGCATCCAGCCATTCGATGAGTGTTTCGCCGTTGCCGTATTTTTTGTTGAACACAGCATTGAGTATCGACAATTCGCGATCGCTCAACAAATTGACCTCTTCGTACAGGTCGATGTCGTGCCCCATCAGGTTCAGACCATCCATGTCGCGGTACAGTTTGGCGGCCAGACGGTCGGCGGCATCCACTTCGGCATTGGTTACGGCGTTGGCACTGCTCGACGATGTTTTATCAAACACGTCATCGGCAGAGAGCGGCGTGTCGCTGTCGGGGGTTTTGGCTTTTGATTTTTGGTTTTTGATGACAATGACAATGGCCAACACGACGATTATCACTACCAATACACCAATAAAACCGAGCGTTATTTTTGTTGTTGTTTTCATACTATTTTGTTTTGCGTTTTACAAATAATCCTATTATCAATGCACCGACAACCGTGCCGACAAGTGCTACATAACCGCGCAACGTTGGCGATTTTTCAGTTCCGTAGGCGGCACCATAAGCAAAGTGTTCGCAGTTGTAGGTCAGCGCTTTCCATGTGCGGTGTTTGTTGGCGTCGTAGTAGGCTTGAATCTCGTCGTGCGTTTTCGTGCCGTGCTCGATGCGCAAAATCCGGCGCTGCTGTTGGTTGACGAAAAAGTCGTAACTATCACAGTGCCCACCGCTCTCGTTGAAGTGGTAAAAACGGCCGGCACTATACACGGCTGCATGGCCGTAGAATGGTTGCTTTTTCAGCGCCGAAAGCACCACCAAGTCGCCATCGCTGATGTCTTGCCTACTAATCATTTTTCAATTTCAGTCCGCCTTTGAGCGAATTGCTGCTATCCTCGTCGTAACTTACAAACTGAAAACGGTCGAGCCCCGTTTTGCTCGGGGTCATCGTATAGACAATGAAACCGGCCAATACACATGCTGCCACAATGGCAACTACTATTATAATTGTCTTATTCATAGCGTTTCGTTTAACTTTTGCGCAACGATATGGCGGCCACAATCAACATAACGATGTTGAGTATGGTGTTGACGATGAACAACTCCGATTCCCTGACGGAGTGATTGAACACGGTGCAAATCACAGGATCGTCTTGTACGATCACACGTTCTACTTCCACATTGGTGGTTGTTGCTACATCTGTACCTGCCATTTTTGCCAAAAACTGATTAAAAATCGTGTTGGTGTATTCGGCATTGCTGTCGGATTCGCCACAATAGGTGGCAAATTCGTTGCGAAGCGATGCCACAAAATCTTCAAAAGTGTATTTCTCTTCCATCGCAATTACCATTTGTGATTGTTATAAACCAATTTGTTGGTGTCGAACAGCCGGATCACGACAAAACCAACCACCAACACAGCCGCACAAATCCAAATGGTTTTTTTGTGCTGTTGGTAGAACGATTTCTGTATCACATAATCCTGCGGGAACACCTCATTATCCTGATTGTCTTCTTCGGCCTCTTTCAGGGTACGATAGTACCGGCCGCTGTCGCCCACCCAAAAGGTATTCGGGTCGCCCGGTAGGGCATCAATGTTTATGTAACGGCGCTGCTGTGGCTTGCCGTCGTAACTGCTTGTTGTTGCCATGTTGTTGTTTTTTTTAGTGTTTGTAAAACCAAAATGCCGCTATGGCCAACACTACCATGGTGCCAACCACAATCCATATCGATCGGTTTTTCGATTGGTCGGAACCCGATATGTAGGTGCGCTCCTCGGCGGTAGCCATATCATTGGCTATCGTTCTGTTCCTTATATCAACTTTTTTGACTGCCATACAAATTATTTTTTACCTTTCAATAAATAGATGATTAAACAGGCGCCGGCAATCGCACACACCATTATAGGTATGGTAGAACTGCCTTTGGTCGAATCGAGCAAGTTTTTTTGACGATCGGTCATGCCTTCTTCTGAAATGAGTTTGCGGTTTGTCTTGCCCGATTCTTGCAACCCGATGCTGTCGGTCATGGCCGTCATGGCATAGCCTACGGCACGCGTTATCTCCTGCCACAATGTTTTGAAGGCATAACCGCTGTCGCCACCGCCCCTGCTCGTTGTACTGCTGTTGTTTGTTTCTCCCATAGTGTTTCAAAAATTTAATCCTTCAAGAGCATTATCAACACAACGCCCAAAAACAGATACATCATGATGTCGTTGCTGCTGTTGGCCGCACTGTTGGCTTGTTGGTTTGCTACATTCCCGGCCGAAGCCGCATTTATTGCATCGGTGATGCCTTTGCTGTTGGCCTCGATGGCCGCGGTAGTCCTGGCCTTCTCGCCATCGCCACGCATCACGGCACCACCCTGCGCCAAACGCCGCAACTCTTTGGCGGCGGCACGATTGCCGCGGTCGGCATCGTATTTCAGACACAGTTTATAAAGCGCCTCGATACGTTCCGGAACGTTCGGATCCGTTTCCTCGTCCAAAATGGTTTCGAGCGTACCAATCATCTTTTTCAACGATTGATAGTATTTACCGGCCATCTTGTGGAAGGCGTACTCGTCGGCTTCAAATTCGCTGTGTGTATGCAAACGATAGTGGCCGACTTCGTGCCATTTGATGAACTCGCGCTGAAACGGTGTCAGCTGATAATACAAATCGGTGTTGATGTACATCACGCCGTCTTCGGTTACGGCTGCAGGTGTACCACTCACCAAATAATTGTCGTCGTTTGTATATACTATTTTCATCGGAATCTCCAATTAAAAAAGGCTCACCCGCATTTTTCAGCGTGCGAGCCTTTTAATCCAAAACAGATAATCTTAAATCACTTCTTGGCTGCAAACACAAGTAACACAATGAGCACTACCACAACCAATACCACGCCTACAATCAGCCAAATGCTGCCCGAATCCGTGCCACCTTTGGGCTGATTGCCGGACGGAGTTGTCTTTGTGTCGGCCGGTTGACTGCCGGCACCACCTTTGCCTTTATTGACCAAGTCAATGATCGTAGAACCACCTTTGCCAATTTGACCCCAAATTTTATCCATATAGTTCATGGCTGTGTCAAACTTGGCCGATGTGTCATCGGTGGATGTTCCTGCGGCACTTTCACCTTCTGCCGTTTCGGCATCGCTGCCATCGGGAGTGGCTACCTGTTGGCCGTCGCCACGCCAAACCGCTTTTTTGCGCTTGGGACCTGTGGCACGGTCGAGCGACAAATAATGCCGCTTGATTTCGGCCATCTGATCTCCATCGTGCAACACCTCTTGAGCCATTTCGGCAAACGGCACAATGAAATCGTCGCCATAAACGTCCCACAACTCAAGGGTGGTTTCCAAACTGATTTCGTCGGGCTTATAACCGAATTTGGCAAACAACGGCGCGATTTTTTCAGGCGAAACAGTGTGCAGCGCAAAGTTGATCGCGCTATACACTGTTGTAAATTGGTTTTTATCCATACTTCAATCGTTCGTTATGGTTCTACCAAAAAGGGGTTATTCGCCAAAAACGGCTTTACGCACATTTTGCAAGGCTTCGGCTGCATCGAGCGATGCACCAAGCATCAGCGTCAGGTCGAGTTGACGACCCGCGGCCACCGTTACAATGAACAGGTGTTTGTCGTCGAGAATCAACGGCTTGTTTTTGATCTCGACCATCGTGCGATCCAACTGACCTTGAGTCAGGTAGGTGCGCGGCGAAATCTCCTCGTAACCATTACCCTTGATCGGGCTGAAACGCGCATGTTTGATTTTTTGACCAAACTGCGAAGCGTTGTCGGTACCAAGTTGCATGGCATCGACGATGGTCGGGTTACGCGTGAAGTGCGCCTGAATGAATGCCAGTTTCGGGCAATCACATGTCATCAGCACCTTGTCGGACTGTTTCAAAAACTCGCCATCGGCCACAATGGCATCTACTTGTTCGCCGGCTACGGCGGCAATGTCTTCTACCGACGACAATGCACCGGCAAAAACGGCTACGGTGTGAGAAACGGTATCGTTGTTTTTCAACGAAATTTGAACCGGCTCACCCAAATTCGATTCGTCGATAAAATCGGCGGCTCCTACTGTCTGACCGTTAGCACGGATGGTGCGGATGCGTTTTTTCAACGATACCGACTCGTTGCCATTGAAACGGTCGCTCAAATTTTGTTTGTTAATGTTCATCTCCTTAATTTTTTAGATGGTTTGTTACTTCCGGCCTCGGAATGAAGCGGGTTTATCACTCTCGGTTGTTTGGGGTGCATCGCTCGATGCTGCCGCTTTGCTCGATGCTGTCGCTTTGTCGGATTTCATCGCTTTCGCGCCGAAAAACAGCACAAGCACAATGACGATGGCGAGCATGATGCACACGGTTGATGTTTTGTTCCACATAGTTTTATAATTTTTTTTGGTTAGAAAATCCACTTTTTGTTCAACCGCCTACACAAGCAGGCCGACCTTTTGGCCGCTCCTGCTTGCGTCGGTACGTTCCTCTTGGGTGCAATCAATCATCATCAATACATTCAAAAATTTGACCCGTTCCCGGTGCCACAATACATATTTCATCTTTTTCGTAGGCACTCAAGCGAACTGTTTGAACTAAACGAATATCACTTAAACCTCATACGTTTCTGTTTCACACGACGTTCGGCCAACACTTTTTTGCTGGCGCTGCGTATGGCATCTTGCCATTTCATATTGTAATGCACCACCTTTTCGACTTTCTTGACACCACTTTTGCGGCGCTCTATCTTGGCTACTTCGGTGATACGCTTTAATTCCGATTTTGTCAGTTTACGTCCCATGTTTACAAAAAAATTCCGTGCTTCGTTGTTGAAACACGGTTGCAAAGATACGACACCGCCAAGGGGCGATGGTGGGATTTGGTGGGATTTGGCGCGATTTGGCGCGATTTGGTGGGATTTGGCGCGATTTGGTGCGATTTGGTGGGATTTGGTGGTTTTTATATTGTCGTTTTATTTTTGCGTGTGTTTATTTGTGTTTATGGCCTAAAATAAATTTTCGTTGACAATCTGTTGACAATAAAAAAAGCAAAACAACTGAAAATCAATCGTTTTGCTACAAAATTTGTGATTCCGCCGGGATTCGAACCCGGGGCCCTCAGCTTAGAAGGCTGATGCTCTATCCAACTGAGCTACGGAACCCCCCTCTTTCTACATTTACGACTGCAAAAGTAATGCTTTTTTGTCGAACATACAACTTTTTCCAAAAAAAATCCTAATCACACCATAACAATTCAACTATTTTTACTACTTTTGTAGGCTGAAACATCGGTAAACACACCTATGAAACGGATACAAAAATTGTGGTTATTGGCATGCGCCCTGTGCGCACTGACCGCTTGCGAAAGCTCGCAAAACTACTCCAAGCAGTTGGAAAGCGAACAAAACAAAATAGATGCCTGGCTGCAACGCAACGGTTACGTTGTGCAGACGGTATGTCCGCCGGACTCGGCGTTCGTCATTGGGCAGTGGTACCACCTTGGCAGCGAAGAAATCTATTTCTGCATCGACTCGATAGGCAGCAACGTGCGCATACACAACGGCGACGAACTCATCGTGCGCTACGTCGAAAGCACGCTCGACGAGTTGCCCATCGTGCATAGTTATTGGACGACACTCGACAAGCCCAACCCCGACATCATCACCAAGGGCTCGACCATCAACAGTTGCGAAGGCTGGGACAACGCTTTCGATGTGATGCGCTACTCGGGCACCATCGCCCAAGTCATCGTCCCCTCGAAAAAAGGATTCTCAGCTGCCACCTCGTCGGTAGTGCCCTACCACTACAAACTATTGATGCGCAAAGTGGCCAAATGAGACGCGCGCCATAAACTTCACTAAAAACGACAACACAACCAAATATGACACTCATCAAAAGCATTTCAGGCATACGCGGCACCATTGGCGGTGCGGCAGGCGACGGACTTTCGCCCATCGATGTAGTTAAATTTTCGGCGGCTTACGCCACTTGGCTCAAAGCGTATCGCGGCAAACAGCGCTGCAAAGTGGTTGTCGGGCGCGACGCACGCATCTCCGGCGAGATGGTCAATCACTTGGTTGTAGGCACACTGCTCGGCTGCGGTTGCGACGTTGTCAACATCGGGTTGGCATCGACACCGACCACCGAACTTGCCGTAACGATGGAACAGGCCGACGGCGGCATCATACTCACCGCCAGCCACAACCCCAAACAATGGAACGCCCTGAAACTGCTGAACGAGCGCGGCGAATTTCTGAACAAAGCCGAGGGCGAAGCCATGCTCGCCATTGCCGAGCGCGGCGACATAGCCTATGCCGAAGTAGATGCCATCGGCACACTCACCACACGCAACGACCTCACCACGCGCCACATCGAGAGCGTGCTGAAACTCGATTTGGTGGATGTGGAAGCCATTCGCAAAGCCAACTTCCGCGTGGCGTGCGACTGTGTGAACTCCGTAGGCGGCATCGCCATTCCGCAACTGCTCGAAGCACTTGGCGTGGCACAAATAGAGCCACTCTACTGCAATCCGAACGGACATTTTCCGCACAATCCCGAGCCGCTGCCCGAACATTTGGGCGACATAGCGCAACTCATCAAAGAGAAAAAAGCCGATGTCGGTTTTGTGGTTGACCCCGACGTCGATCGTTTGGCCATCATCTGCGAAAACGGCGAGATGTTCGGCGAGGAATATACGCTCGTGTCGGTGGCCGACTATGTGCTGCAACACACCAAAGGCAACACCGTATCGAACTTGAGTTCGACCCGCGCGTTGAGCGACGTAACCGCAAAATACGGCTGCCAATACAACGCCGCCGCCGTGGGCGAGGTGAACGTGGTGGCCAAAATGAAAGCCACCAACGCCGTGATTGGCGGCGAAGGCAACGGCGGTGTCATCTACCCCGCTTCGCACTACGGACGCGATGCGCTCGTGGGCATTGCCCTGTTCCTCACGCACTTGGCCAAATCGGGCAAAACCGTGTCCGAACTGCGCGCCTCGTACCCGAACTACTTTATCTCGAAAAACAAGATACAACTGACGCCCGCCATCGATGTGGACGGCGTACTGTGCGTGATAAAAGGCTGCTACAAACAGTTCAAAATAAACGACGAGGACGGCGTGAAGATAGATTTTCCGCAAGGCTGGGTGCATCTGCGCAAGTCGAACACCGAACCCATCATCCGCATCTACAGCGAGGCGCCCACACGCGAGCAAGCCGACCGCTTTGCCCACGCCATCATGGACGAGATACGAAGAATAGCGAAGATTTAAGCGAAATAGGATTGATAGATTGTTTAACCCTTAAAAACTTGATTCGTACGAAACAGAAATAAAGCGTATTTGATACGTACATCTTGAAAGAAATGAGTGTTAACTTATAACTTGTGCTACTGAAAATTCGACACTTTCAAAAAGCAAAACAAGTCAATAAGATAATGTTCGTGCATATAGAGCACGGCGTGAAGATTTGCTCATTTCTCGGATTTGTTGTACTTTTGCAAAACGTTTTCGGTCGAGATGCACAAACAACCACGCACATTCGATACCTGTTTTTTTGAGCGGTATGCCAAAATATCGCTCGAGACCTTATTCGGTGAGCAGTACGCTTCGCTCGTCAATGCCGACCGCCCCGACCTGCAGTCGCCCGACGGCAGCATCGGCATCGAGGTTACGCGCGCCATTCGCGAAAACAAAAACGTGGCTCACGCCCTGATTAACGAAATAGCCGGCAAACCAATAACCGATGTGGAGAGTGAAGATTTTCGCGATATACGCCGCAACGGCTACGCCTACGGCCTCGACAACGAAGGCTGGGTGGGATCGTTGGAGTACAACTATTGGGCACTGGCGCACCCCATGCGCCGCATCATCAGCAGCAAGGTGGGTAAAGTAACCAGCGGTTTCTACGGCGAATTTGCCGAATTCGGATTGTATATTTTCACCCAAGAAGAGATAGGCGATGCGGACATCACAAACGCCATCGACCAAATTGTCGAATTGCAATACGGCAAACGCCTGCATTACAGCAAATTGTTCGTTTCGCAGATACAATCGATGTACATCTGCGACCTGCAAACACAGCACTATCAAAACATTGTCATCGACAAAGCACTACGGCGCACGTTCTACAACAACGCGTTGTGCTGCCCCACGCATGGCGCCGCCGGCGGTCTATGATTGTTGTTCGCTTGCGATAAGGGCAAGCAGACGTTCGACGGCTTCGTCGGCCGGAATATTTTTTTCGACACACACTTTGCGCCGATAGAGACTCACGCGCCCACGCCCGGCACCCACATAACCATAATCGGCATCGGCCATTTCGCCGGGGCCATTCACTATGCAACCCATCACGGCTATTTTCAGATGTGTCAGATGCGCCGTGGCGGTTTTAATTTCGGCCACCGTTTTTTGCAAATCGAACATAGTGCGACCGCAGCCGGGACACGAGATGTATTCGGTGCGACTGACACGCCGGCGTGCTGCTTGTAAAATACCGAATGCCAGCGAGTTAACCTCTTCGACAGAAATTTGTTCGTTGCTGTTTCGCAGCAAGATGCCATCGCCAAAACCATCGATCAGCAGCGCGCCAAGGTCGGCGGCCGCCTTTATCTGCAAATCTTCGATATCGGATTCGGCGTAAGTGCGCTCGATGACGACCGGCACGCGGCAATCGTGCAACATCAGTCGGTGGAAAAAAGCGCGCATTTCGCCAACAGGATTGGCATGTTCGGAGTGCAACAGCACAATTTGCGGGTGCGCCTTCAGTGCCTGCAACCTATCGTCGGTCAGTTCGGCATAAGCCAATCGGCACATGGCGGGCGCGTTCGTGCCCTGCACAAAATCGGGTTGCAAATCGGCAAAAGCGCCTTGCTGCGCCGCCACAACCACCGGCACGGCATCGCCACCTACGCCATCGATGGCATACGTTTGCCGCCGTGCATAGACAAACGGGTTGAAATCGGGAGCGGCTTGTCCATCGATAGGTTCGTGTTTGGCGCGCCGGGTGATATAATCGACCAACTTGCGTGCAACGGGAATTTCGGCTTCGGGGGCTTCGCTCAACGACACACGCACCGTATCGCCGATGCCATCGGCCAACAGCGCACCTATGCCCACGGCCGATTTGATGCGTCCATCCTCGCCGGCACCGGCTTCGGTAACGCCCAAATGCAACGGATAGTGCATGTCGGCTTGTGCCATATCGGCCACCAATCGGTGCACCGCCTGCACCATGACCAACGTGTTCGACGCCTTGACCGAGAGTACAATATCGTGAAAATGTTCCGCCTCGCACAACCGCAAAAATTCCATGCACGATGCAGCCAAACCTTCGGGTGTGTCGCCATATTTGTTCATAATGCGCGGCGACAGCGATCCGTGGTTCACCCCGATGCGCAACACGGTGTGATGCTGTTTGCAAATGTCGAGCAACGGACGGAGTTTTGCTCTGATTTTCTCCAATTCGGCGGCCTCGTCGGCGGCAGAATAGTCGCCCTGTTTGCCTGCCACGAAGTTACCCGGATTGATGCGTACTTTTTCGACCACAGCCGCAGCCGCCTCGGCCACATGCGGGTTGAAATGCACATCGGCCACGAGCGGCACTTGGCATCCGCCGGCACGCAATGCGCTGTGAATGAGGCCTATGCTTTGCGCCTCGCGCACGCCTTGTGTCGTGAAACGCACCAATTCGCCCCCCACAGCAGCCACACGTTCGGTCTGCGCCACCGATTGTTCCACATCGTTGGTGTCGGTGTTGGCCATCGACTGAATGCGCACAGGCGCATCGGCGCCCAACTCCAGATGTCCGATGCGGACAGCGCGTGTCCGCCGGCGTTCATAATTAAACAACGAATCTACATACATACTCTTTAGTTCTTACACATGCAACGGATTGAACAACTCGCCGGTCTTTTCGGTGGACATGGTCTGCCGCGGGAATATGAGGGCGAAATTGTTTTGTGCAAAATATTTTGTCAAATAATAGGGCAATTTTTCGAATAACGGGTTGTACGACAGTGTACCTCGGCGCGCCGATACTATCATGACCGAATCGTGCGGGCGCACTGTTTTGGTAACGATCAGGAAGTCCTCCCAACTTGCCAACTCGTTGTACTTGACGTGCAGATTTTTGAATCGGGCGCACTGTGTTTTCAGTGCCGCGGTGGTATCGGCATTCGCAAAAAACAGCAACGGCACGCCCAGATTGACTACAATATTTTTCACGCGGTCGAACCACATGGCGAAACCTTCTTCGAGTTCGGCCTTGTCGGGCACCACCACCACCAATCGTTTGATGGTATTGACCGGATTTTGCGAACTGCACACAAAGATGTTTTGCCGGCTCTCGTGCAACAGTCGTTCGATTTTGTTGCCCAAAAACGTATCGACAAAACTTGTTTTCTTGTGAATATTGACCAACACATCGCTAATATCGTATTCGGCGATGCACTCAGCAATGGCATTGGCCACATTGACGCCGGTTTTGCTAATCAACGTCAGTTTGTTGTCGGAGGCGGCCGCCAGCGTGGCAGCACGTTCGAGCAAGCGTTGCCCCGATGCACCATCGGTGTCCTCGCCATGCACATTGAGGGCAAAGAGCGCTTCTTTGTTTTTGGGCGATTTCAGCAGATTGGCCACATCTATCAGTTGCGGCATCGTTTCGGCATACGACATCGGTATCAGGATACGCTCGCCGAAAGTATTGTGCGTAACATTTTCGGCAGTGAGTTCGTCGGCAGCCAATCGGCGTGCGGCACGTTCGGTTACCACCGAACTGATGGTGCATGTAACAAGAATCATCACAATGGTGCCGTTCAGCACATCGTCGTTGAGCAGCCCGAGATTGTAGCCAATCATCACGGCGGCCAGCGTAGCGGCGGCCTGTCCGTTGCTCAGTCCGAAGAGCAAGCGGCCCTCGGTACGACCCAGGCGGCAGGTGCGCTCAGTGAGCCACGCCGCCAGCCATTTCGAAAACGTGGCCACCACACTCATGACAGCCGCCACCAGCAACGCCGTCGGGCTGACAAAAAAGGCCTGCACATCGATGAGCATGCCGATGCTTATCAGAAAAAACGGGATAAAAATGGCATTGCCAACAAATTCGATGCGGTTCATCAAAGGTGAGACGCCGGGTATCAGCCGATTGAGCACCAAGCCGGCGAAAAATGCGCCTAATATGCCTTCCAAACCAACTACTTCGGCCAGCAACGAGGCCAAGAATACCATAGCCAACACAAAAATATACTGCGCCACACTATCGCCAAAGCGTCCCAGGAACCACCGTGCCAATTTCGGGAACACGCCGAACACAACGGCGCACAGCAACACCACACCCACGCCGAAACGCAGCCAATACCACACGCCCGAAGTGCCATTGCGCAACGCTACGATAACCGCCAAAATGAACAACGATGCCGTCACCGTAACAATGGTGCCGGCCACGGCAATGCTCACCGAACGACTTTTGGCCACACCCATTTTGCTAACTACCGGATAGGCAATCAGCGTATGCGACGCATACATGCTCGCCAGCAAAACCGACGTAACCCAATCGAAACGAAGCAGATACACACCCGAAAGCGTGCCCAAAAGCATCGGAATGGCAAACGTGTAGAGTCCGAACACAACCCCCTTGGTCGAGTTGCGACGAAACGTGTTGAGGTCGATTTCGAGGCCGGCCAAAAACATGATGTACAAAATACCGACCTTGCCAAACAGGTCAAAACTTGCATCGTTGGCCAACACGTTCAAACCGTTGGGACCCAACGCCATGCCGGCCAAAATAAGTCCCACGATGTGCGGAATGCGCGCACGATTGAGTAGCGGTGCGCACAAAATAATCAGCAATACCAACAGAAAAATCGGTATTGGGTCGGTCAAAGGCAGTGTGGGCAGCCAACACAACATCGCAATGCGTTCTTTAGGTGCGTTATTTCGGGCTCAACGTTACCAGCGGCACCAGCATCTCTTCCATCGAAATGCCGCCATGCTGAAACGTATCGCTATAGTAACTGACGTAATAATTATAGTTGTTCGGATAGGCAAAAAAGTCGCTGCCTGTGGCAAAAATATACGCCGAACTCACATTCGGACTCGGCAGCCCGAATTTTGTCGGATTCAAAATCTCGAACACCTCTTTTTTGTTGTAACTCAGCATTTTACCAACCTTGTAGCGCAAATTGGTATTTGTATTTTTATCGCCTACGACCTTAATCGGTTTATCGACATGAATGGTACCGTGGTCGGTGGTAACCACCACTTTGAAACCGTGGCGCGCCATCTCGCGGAACAGCGTCAATGCGCTCGAATGCTTGAACCACGACAACGTCAGCGAGCGATAAGCCGAGTCGGAATTGGCCAATTCGCGCACCATTTTACTATCGGTACGCGCGTGCGAAAGCATATCGACAAAGTTCAACACGCACACATTCAGCGGATTATCGCGATATTGCTTGATTTTGGCTACCACTTTGTCGCCATACGACGATTCGTTGATTTTGTTGTATGTGAACGCCACATCCTTGCGCCGAAAACGGTCGAGTTGCGTGCGTATCAACTCCTTTTCGTTCAGATTTTTGCCCTCTTCTTCGTCTTCATCGACCCACAAATCAGGGAACATCTGCTGAATTTGCAGCGGCATCAATCCCGAAAAAATGGCGTTTCGCGCATACTGAGTGGCCGTCGGCAAAATGGTGTAATACATATCCTCGCAATCAACGGTAAAAAACTCCGACAACACATCGCGTATCACCAACCATTGGTCGAGCCTGAAGTTGTCGATGACCACAAAAAACACCTTTTCGCCTTGGTCGATGAGCGGGAACAGATATTTTTTGAACAAATCGGGACTCATGGTCGGGCGCGTGTCGGGCCGGTCGAACCACAGCGGATAGTTTTTGCGCACAAACTTGGCAAAAACGCCATTGGCCTCGTTTTTTTGCAACAGCAACATCTCGCGCAAGCCCTCGTCGGCATCGCTCAACTCCAACTCCCAATAGACAAGTTTGCGATAGAGTTCAGCCCACGCCTCTGGCGACAAATTCTCGCTGATTTGCGCGCCAATCTGCATAAATTCGGCACGATAGTTCGATGCCACCTGCTCGGCAATCAACTCCTTTTGATGCACATGTTTTTTCAGCGTCAGCAATATCTGGTTCGGGTTGACAGGCTTGATGAGGTAGTCGGCAATTTTGTTGCCAACAGCCATATCCATAATGTTTTCCTCTTCGCTTTTGGTTATCATCACCACAGGCACAGCCGGCTGAATCTGCTTAATCTGCGCCAACGTCTCGAGTCCGCTGATTCCCGGCATGTTTTCGTCCAAAAACACAATGTCGAACGCCTGCCGACGACACAAATCCACCGCATCGCGACCATTGGTGGCCGTCGTTGTGCGATAACCTTTCTCCTCCAAAAAAATAATATACGGACGCAATAAATCTATTTCGTCGTCAGCCCACAATATATTCATAATTCAACTCGTTTTTTTTTGATTCTCAAACACACTCATTCGTTCGCCACACGCCGTTGCCGCAACACGCTCGCCGGATAGGCCGCCAGCACAAATCCCAGCGCCAACACGGTAACAAACACCAACACCACATCGCCCGCGCGCAAAGCCACCGGATAATTTTCGACCATATAGCCTGCGCCCATTTTGATGATGCCGACATGCTGCTGCAACAAGCACAGCACCACACCCAGCACAATGCCGACCACGGCGCCATACATGGCAATCATCCACCCTTCGAGCAAAAAGAGACGACGAATTTTCGCATTTCGTGCGCCAAGCGCATCAAACAGAGCAATATCGGCACGTTTGTTAATCATCAGCATCGACAGCGACCCGATGATGTTACATGTAGCAATCAGCACAATAAAAGTCAGAATCAGGAACGTAATCCACTTTTCGATTTGCAGGATGCGGTAAAAATCGGCTTGCTGTTCGTAGCGATTTTGTACCACAAACTCATCGCCCAAGCAGTGCGCTATGGCGTTTTGCGCCTTATCGACATTGGCGCCCGACGCAAGTTTAAGTTCCACGGACGACACCTCGTTATACGCATAATCGAACAAATCTTGTGCCAAAGTCAATGGAACTATCAGCGTGGCATCGTCGTATTGTTGCTGCCCGGTGGCAAACACGCCGGCCAAAAACACTTCGTGGCGTCGGAAAGCATTGTCGGGGCGCGCCAGATTGACCTGCGCCAAGCGTTTCGGCACATAGAGCGTCAGTGGCACATCGTAGGCGGCATTCAGCGTATTGACCAACCCGACACCGACCATGGCACGTTCGTCGATGGAAAAACTGCCATCGACCACCAACTGTCTGATGTCGTTCAACTCGGCATAGTTGGCCGACACGCCACGCACCTGCACCGGCGTTTGGCGGTCGTTGCAGGCCAGCAACGCATTCGAGGCGCAGACTTCGGCAAAAACCGCCACCTCGTCCATGGCACGCACCCTGTCAAAAGCCGATGTTGCCACATCGAAGGTGCGTCCTTCGCGGCAGGTGATACGCAAATCGGGGTCGAACGCCGTGAACGAAGCGTTCACCAAATTCTCGAAACCGTTCAGCACCGACAGCACGCACAACAACGCCATAGTGCCCACCGCCACACCGCACATCGACACCAATGTGATGATGTTGATGGCATTGTGCGTTTTTTTCGAGAACAGATAGCGCTGCGCCACAAACCACGGCCACACACTGATATGTTTAGCACTCGACATGCTGTGTACCAATCGGTTACTGTTTCAACAATTCGTCGATATGTTCGAGTTTGTCCATCGATTCGTCGAGTCGGAACTCCAATTCGGGAACGATGCGCAACTGATGGCGCACACGATTGCCGAGTTCGAAACGAAAATTTTTGCTGTTGGCTTGCACCAATTGCATCAGTTCGGTCTGCCGATTGGTGGGAAAGATGCTCAAAAAGACGCGTGCCAAACTCAGGTCGGCGGTTACGCGCACCTCGGTAACGGTAACCAGCACGCCTTGCCGATGACGCGCAAAGAGCATAAACAATTCGCCCAACTCCTTTTGCAGCAACCGCGAAACTTTGTCTTGTCTTGTTGTTTCCATACTTACATTTTTTGAAATTGACAAAGTTACAAAAAAATCGTCAAATGCCACAAACTTTTTTGCAAAAAAGTAGCATGAGGCAGTTTAGTGCGCCGACAGCGGTGGTGTTGGAGGTTATTCGGCCTCGGGTTTCACCGGCCAACTGTTGTGTACAATACCGGCCATACGTTCCATGGTGCGGTGCGCCTGCTCGCGCAAACGTTCCACTTCCTGTCCACGCGGATTGTTTTTATCGGGCAGAATAGGTTCACCGATTTCGACCTGCAAGAGCGGCACGTTTTGGGGTGCAAACAGCCGATAGATGCCGGTGCGCCGACGGTAAGTTATCACGCAAGGGAGCAACGGCATATTGTATTTGTAGGCCATAGAGAAAGCTCCTTTTTGGAACGGGCGCAGCGGTTTGTAGAAGTCCCAGCGGGCGGCTTCGGGGAAAATATGAAACCAACAGCCCCGCCGATGGAACTCGTCGAAGGCTTCGTTGAACCGCTTCGAAGCAGCCATACCGGCTTCTTTCGGCGGAATGGGTATGCCGCCGACCACACGCAAAAAGAAATTGTCTTTGGTCGAAAAATTGGGAGCAAACATCGGCGTGCGTGTGGTGTGGCGCGCTTTCACGGCCAGTAGCACACACGGGCAGTCCAAACGATACATGTGATTGGCAATGGTGATGGCGCCACCCTGCAACACATCTTTGTAGCGTTTCAGGTTCTCACGGCCTTTGTAGCGCAAACCCATCTGCACACGCAGTTTGATGCGCAAACCGCACTGCAACAACAATTTCCACATCGACCAATTCAGAAATCGGAATTTGAGCGATTGGTCGATATACGGATAGTGTTCATCGACAATCACTTGGCGGTCGTACACCGGCTGATAGAGCCGTTCGTACGGATTATCTTCCGGATAATCGATGCCCACGTCGGGAATATAAACCTGCGGTTCGGTTTCGAGCGCCGTATAACGTTTGTTAGTCATGTTTTATTTTTTATAACCCATTCATTTTATTAAGAAAAAATCTGCGCCCACTGCCCTTGCGCTAGCGCCATCGGTGTCGTCCCTGTCGCCGACGAAGAGGCATTGTTCGGCTTTCACGCCAAGCCTATCGACCACACGGGCAGCGCTTTCGAGAGCAGGTTTCAACCCGCCCAATTCCGGCGCCGACACCACCACGTCGAACATTTCGGCACGCAGTCCCAGCGCCGCGAGTTTTTCGGACACGCAGCCATAATCGGAATAGACAGCCACGCGAATATGGCGTTCGCGACAAGCCAATATCAGCGGTTCGACCCACGCATTCAGGCGATAGTTGCGACGAATAATCTGAATCATCGATGGCATGTAGCGTCGGAAATACCACCATCGAGCCACGTGCGCTGTGTAGAGGTGCGCCCGCGACATTTGTCGGAAAAAGTTTTCGTAGAAGGCTTCTTCGGAGCCGAAATTTTGTCCTTTGAGGCGTTTGCGTGTTGTCTGTTCGGCCGCCAGCAACGACAACGCGCACAAATGGTGCAGCACCAAACGGCGTGCAATGTGCCGTTTGTCGTACAGCGTGCCATCGAGGTCGAGCACCACGGCCTGCACGTCGTCGGTCAGCAGATGATTGAGTGAAGTCGTCATAATACAGTTTTTTTTTACGAATCGCGGCGTTTGTTACGGCGTTCCTGACGACGAGTGCGGCGTGCCAATCGGCGCTGTGCGCGACGAGCACGGCGTGCCGTTATGCGGTCGTCTATCACATCGGCACGTTCGATGATGCGCGCCGTCAAGCGGTCGTAGCCGGTTTCGAGGCGTTCAATCAGGCTGAATTTTCGGCGGCGTTTTTCGTCCTGCATCAACAGGTTGAATTTGAATTGTCCATCGCGAAAGCCGTCTTGCAGACAGGCTGCTTTGAACCGTGCATACGCATTGCTGAGCAAAATGTGTGCTTGGGGTTCGTGCAGGCGGAACGAAGCCCGTTTTGCCTCGTACTCGATGTTGATGGCGGCTAATTTTTGATCGACCACTTTGGTAAAATCGTCGGCTTCTTGCTGCCCTATCCGTTCGTCGTCGAATTCGTAGTAGAAGTGATAGCACGATTCATCGACATCGGCAAAACCGACAAAAAATTTGGTTTTGATGCCGGTCTCTTTTTCGGCCTCGTGCACCGCTTCGATAAACTGCGGTTCGTAGAGTTTTTCGCCCGTCATCGACACGATGCCGTTGACTTTCGACACCATGTGCACTGTTGGCGTGTTGTAGTATTTTCCGCCCACTTCGACCAAGTCGTTCATATTGTAGCGAAATAGTCCCGAATAGGTAGTAACGTAGGCGCAATAACGTTTTCCCTGTTCCAACTCGTAGATTTGCAGAAAATGTTTGTCGGGGCTGTCCAACTCGTCTTCGGCCACAAATTCGTAGTAGTGGAATTGCGGGAAAAGTACCGACTCGTTGGTGTCGTCGAGTGCGAAGCCGAATCGACATTCGGTGGCAATGTAGCCCAATTCCTGATAGAAAGTCCGATCCCAATCGAAGGCATCCAAATACTTTTCCATATAGATTTTGGTATTGCCGCATTTCCATGTGGAGAGATATTGCAACCACGGCCAATAGTGTTTTGGGAGCAATTTGCCGTGTTGTTGCCGAATTTGCCGCAGTTCGTCGGCGCGTTCGGGGCGTGGCGACATGTAGGCTTCCAATTCGGTGCGAATCGGTTGCGGAATATCGAAGTCGGCATCCAAAGTGCCTTGTTCGATGTCTGTTATCAGTCGGTCGGCAAACTCGTCCACGGTGCGCATCAGTTCGAGTATGGTCGATGGGTTGGCCGTAGCCCAGAGCGTTACATCGCGATGTTGCAGTGCGAGCCGCATCAGCGTGTAGTTGCGTGCGGCATAATCGCCTATCGACATTACCGAAGCCGGTGCGGTGTAGTGTTTTTTGATGACAGACGGGATGTCGCGCACCAACACGCCGCTCACCGACCCGAACAACGTGCCGTCGGGCGCATAGCCTTCGACCTCCTTGCCCACAATCGGGAAAATGTGTCCGCCAAAGATGCGGTTGCGATGCCGCACAAAGTTCCACGTCCAGATGTGCGACATTTTGCCATACACATCTTTGAGGTATTTGTGTGTCATCGGTATCCATTTGGGTTCGGAGGTGGTGCCCGATGTGGTGGCATACATATCCGGTTTGCCAGGGAAAAGCACATTTTCTTCGCCATTTTTGTGTCGCTCGACATACGGGCGCAGTGTTTCAAAACTATCGTTCACAGGCACATACTTTCGATAGAGCCGGAACAAGTCGTCGGCATTGGTAGCCGAGAGAATGACATCGAAATGATGCTCACGCCCATAAACCGTATCGCGCGAAATGTTCAAAATGTCGCGTAAGGTTTTCTCGGCAGCGTGTCGCGGATGCTTGCTCCAAAAGTTCAACCGAATAGTTTGCGACCCTCCTACAAGACACAACATCGTGTTAATCAAATAGGGATATGGCAATGCTTTCCCGGTTGCATCAATATAGGGCTTTTTCAGTGTCATAACATTTCGTTTTTGTTACACAAAATTTGCACAGCACATTCTGCGTGCAACATTATTCTTGGTGTCCGCTGTTTTACCACGGCAAGCATTAGTCGTCAATCGACGACCAACGCTTTGAATTTGGCATGGCGTTTTTCGTCCTGCATCAGCAGATTCATTTTGAATTGTCCGTCGCGGGCGCCTTCGGCAATGCAAGCGGCCTTGAACTTTTCGAACGATTGTTCAACCAGACGATGTGTTATCGGGTCTTTCACGCGGAACGATGCGCGTTTGGCCTCGTATTCGATGTTCATTTTTTTGAGGTTTTCATCGACGACGGCCGTAAAAGCTTCGGCGTCAGCTTGCGTGGTGTTCTGGTCGGCAAATTCGTAATAGAAATGGTAGGCCGATTGTTCGAGGTCGGCAAACCCGACGAAAAATTTGGTCGGGCGACCGGTGGCCTCTTCGGCGGCTTTCACGGCTGCGATGAATTGGCGTTCGTGCAATTTTTCGCCCGTCATGGTTACAATACCGTTTATTTTCTGAATCAGGAACACGCGCGGCGTATTCAGGAACGGTGTAGCCACTTCCACCAAATCGTTCATATTGTAGCGATACAAGCCGGCAAAGGTCGTTACATACGGGCAATAGCGTTTACCTTGTTCGAGTTCGTGCAGTTGCAGGAAGTGCGGGTTTTCGCTTTCGATTTCGTCTTCGGCCACAAACTCGTAATAATGATAGTGCGGGAACATCACCGTGTAGTTGGTATCGTCGAGCACCAAGCCGAAACGGCATTCGGTGGAGAAATAGCCAAACTCCTGATGCAACATGCTTTCGGGGAACGAGTCTTTGAATTTATCGAGATAGACCTGCGTGTTGCCGCATTTCCAAGTGTTCAGAATCTGCATATTCGGCCAATAATGTTTGGGCAGCACGGTGCCGTATTGGGCTTTCAGTGCGCGCAATTCGGCGGCGCGTTCGGGATTTGGTTTCAGGTATGGCACCAAGGCTTTGCGCACATCGTCGGGTATATTCACTTTGGCCGACATGGTTCCGTGTTCGATGTCGTTGCAGTAGTCGTCGAAGTATTCGTTCACGTTGTTCTGCATCTCGACAATAGTCGATGGATTGGCCGTTACCACCAAGTGCGTATCGTGTTCTATGCCCAAACGCATGATGGCGTAGTAACGTGCGTGGTAGTCGGCAATGGTGAACACTTCGGCCGGAGCGGTATAGAGTTTTTTGACGAACTTCGGGCAGTCGCGCTGCGTTACGCCCGACACCGACCCAAACACCGTGCCGTCGGGTGCATAGCCTTCGATGACCTTACCAACGATGCTCACAATCGGTCCGTAGAACACATGCGGGCGGTTTTTGATAAAGTTGTAGAGCCACACTTTGGTCATTTTGCCATACACATTTTTCAGATATACATCGGTAATGGGCACCCATTTCGGTTCCGACGTTGTGCCGCTGGTGGTGGCATACATATAAGGATGTCCTGGAACCAGCACATCGGCCTCGCCATTTTTGTGGCGTTCGATAAATGGTCGAAAATCCTCGTAGTCGGACACTTTCACCTTTTCGGCATACCGGCGATAGAGTTCCACATCGTCTTTGGCTGCCAGAATGTATTCGAAATCGTGCAAACGCCCATATTCCGTGTCCTTACCGTTGCGTAAAATACGGCGCAGCGTCTGTTCGCTGGCCTTGCGCGGATTGCGCGATGCCTTTTTCAGTTTGCCATATTGAATACTGCCTGCAATCGACAAAAGCGCCGTTGCCAAATAAGAATTAAAAGATGGTTTTTCTTTCATAAGATTATGTTTTAGGTACAAAAAGGTTCCCGCAAAAACTGCGTACCGACATCGGACACAATTTTTACAAAAAACGTTGCAAAGTTAACGATTTTATTTGTAATTTTGCGTGCGATTTCAAAAAATAGGTATCGAAGTACACAAAACCGACAAAATGACCGACCAAATCGAACACGAAGGTACCGTCATCCGCATCGACGACAAGCGTGTGTATGTGCGCATTACGCAGCAATCGGCGTGTGCCATGTGCCATGCAAAAGGTTTGTGTACAGCGTCGGAGGCTGTCGAAAAAATTATCGAAGCCGAGCGACCAACCGACACCGATTCGGTAACACTTGGCGACCAAGTTGTCGTTACCGGCACCACATCGATGGGGTTAAAAGCCGTGTTTTTTGCCTTTGTGGTGCCATTTTGTTTATTGTTGGGCGCGCTGTTCGCCCTGCGCCACTTTGTGCCGAACGACATCGTAGCCGGACTTGGCGCATTGGCAGTGCTTGTGCCCTATTATGGCATTTTGGCGGCATTGCGCCATCGTATGGCAGCCGCATTTCGTTTTGTCATCAAGAAAAAAGTAATTAACGCAAAATAATCAACACTCAAAGCAAACGTATGAACACCATTATCATTTCACTCGCCGTGCTGGGCGGAATCGGCTGTTTGGCGGCCATCATTCTGTACGTCGTGGCACAAACATTCAAAGTGAACGAAGACCCGCGCATTGACCGGATAGAAGCAGTATTGCCCGGCGCCAACTGCGGCGGTTGCGGCAAGCCCGGTTGTCGTGGTTTTGCCGAAGCCTGTGTCAAGGCCGGCAATTTGGAAGGCCTGCGTTGTCCCGTTGGCGGCGATGCCACCATGTCGCAAGTAGGTGCCATTTTGGGCATCGAAGTAACCGCCGGCGATGCCTTAGTCGCCGTAGTGCGCTGCAACGGTTCGTGTGCCAATCGTCCGAAAACATCGCAATACAACGGCACACGTTCGTGCATCATCATGCACAATCTGTATGCCGGCGAGACCGACTGTCGCTACGGCTGTCTTGGTTGTGGCGACTGTGTGGCAGCCTGCCAATTCGGCGCCATACACATGAATCCCGAAACAGGGCTGCCCGAAGTCGATGACGACAAGTGTACGGCCTGCGGTGCCTGCGCAAAAGCCTGCCCGAAAAACATCATCGAACTGCGCAAAAAAGGTCCGAAAAATCGCCGCATATTCGTATCGTGCGTCAACAAGGACAAAGGCGGTGTGGCGCGCAAAGCCTGCAAAGCCGCCTGCATCGGTTGCGGCAAATGCGTCAAAGAGTGCGCTTTCGATGCCATCGTCGTCGAAAACAATGTGGCCTACATCGACTATACAAAATGTCGTTTGTGCCGCAAGTGCGAAGCCGCATGCCCCACAGGCGCCATTCACGCGCCAAACTTTCCGCCACGCAAACCGATCGACGAACAGCCGGCCGTTACCGCTCAAACAGAAACATCACAAGCCTAAAAATCGACTGAAACAATATGAAAACATTTAGAATAGGTGGAGTTCATCCACACGACAACAAATTGTCGGCAGGCAATGCCATCGAAACATTGCCGCTGCCCAAACAAGCCATCGTTCCGCTGAGCCAACACATCGGTGCGCCGGCGCAACCCATCGTCGAGAAAGGCGACCATGTGAAAGTAGGACAACTGATTGCACAAGCAGCCTCGTTCATGTCGGCCAACATACATGCACCAATTTCGGGTACGATAACCAAAATCGACACCGCCACCGATGCATGGGGCATGCCCATGCCGGCCATCTACATCGAAGCCGAAGGCGATGGCGACGAATGGCTCGAGACCATCGACCGCACACCCGACATCAACCGCATCTGCAAATTGGAACCCGAACAGATAATCGAAAAAATCAAAGATGCCGGCATCGTCGGATTGGGCGGAGCCTGTTTCCCGACACACGTCAAACTGATGCCGCCGCCGGGCTGCCAAGCCGAAGTGCTGATAGTGAACGCCGTAGAGTGCGAACCATACCTCACCTGCGACCACCGTTTGATGCTGGAACATGCCGAAGAGATTTTCATCGGCATATCGCTGCTGAAACGGGCGCTGAAAATAGAACGCGCCATCATCGGCATCGAAAACAACAAACGCGACGCCATCGAACTATTCAAAAAAATGGCCGACCGCCACTTCGGCATCGAAGTGTGCCCGCTGAAGTTGCGCTATCCGCAAGGCGGCGAAAAACAACTCATCGACGCCACCATCGGCCGACAAGTGCCAAGCGGCGCACTGCCCATATCGGTTGGAGCCGTAGTGGACAACGTGGCAACGGTGTTTGCCGTTTACGAAGCCGTGCAAAAGAACAAACCGCTCATCGAACGCGTAATGACTGTGACGGGCAAAAGCGTAAAACGCCCCGGCAACTATTTGGTACGATTTGGTACACCGCTGCAAGATGTTATCGAGGCAGCCGGCGGCATCCCCGACGACACCGGCAAAATTGTGGCCGGCGGCCCCATGATGGGACGCGCCATGCAAAACACCAACATGCCGGCGCACAAACGCACATCGGGACTACTGATGATTCCGGCCGCCGAATCAGTGCGGCGCGAGCCACAGAACTGCATGCGCTGCGGACAATGCGTCGAAGCCTGCCCTATGGGTTTGGAACCATATTTGCTGATACGATTGGCCGAGCAAAAACGTTGGGACGAGATGGAACACAACAAAATAATGGACTGCATCGAATGCGGCTGCTGTTTGTTCTCGTGTCCGAGTTACCAACCGCTGCTCGACTATGTACGATTGGGCAAAGCCACCGTCGGCGGCATCATTCGTGCCCGCAATGCGAAAAAATAAGTTGACAACACATCAAAACAAAAGCATAAAAACAGCATGAGTAATTTTATAGTTTCTCCCGCACCGCACGCGCACAAAGCGAACTCCGTGCAACAAACCATGATGCATGTGCTCATTGCACTTGCTCCGGCCTATCTGGCATCGCTATTCTATTTCGGCCTCGGCGCACTCCTCGTCAGTGTTACATCGGTGGCAGCCTGCGTACTGTTCGAATACCTGATTCAGCGTTTCCTGCTGAAAGGCAAAACGACCATTTGCGACCTGTCGGCAGTCGTTACCGGTCTGCTTTTGGCCTTCAATCTGCCATCGAATCTGCCGCTTTGGATGGTAGTCATTGGCGCATTGGTAGCCATCGGCATTGGCAAAATGTCGTTCGGCGGGCTCGGCAACAACCCATTCAACCCGGCATTGGTCGGCCGCGTCTTTCTGCTGATTTCATTCCCTGTCGAAATGACCACATGGCCACGTCCATTAGGTCAGTGGGGGCTGTCGGCTTCGTACATCGATGCCGAAACCGCCGCCACGCCGCTTGCACTGATAAAAGGACACATCGGCGAACTGCCGCAAACACTCGATTTGCTGATAGGTAGCATAGGCGGATCGATGGGCGAAGTTTGCGCCATCGCCCTATTGATAGGCGGCATTTATCTGTTGGCCACGCGCACCATCACTTGGCACATTCCGGTGAGCATACTCGGCACTGTGGCCGCATTCACGGCTATTTTGCACGCCATCAATTCCGAAGTGTATGTCTCGTGCGAAATCCATCTATTGACCGGCGGTTTGCTGCTCGGCGCCATCTTCATGGCCACCGACTACGCCACATCGCCCATGAATCCGCGTTCGCAACTTGTATATGGCGTCTGCATCGGCCTGCTCACCGTAATTATTCGCACATGGGGCGCCTATCCCGAAGGCATGTCGTTCGCCATTCTGATAATGAACGCCGTAACGCCGTTGCTCAACCATTATATCAAGCCGAAACGTTTTGGCGAAAAAGTCAAAGTGAAAAAACAATAAAACAAGAAATACACCATATTATATATAACATGGAACGATTGAAATCAAATTTTTTGAACATGGCACTGTCGCTGACAGTGATAGCGTTGGTGGCAGCCGGTGCGCTGGCTTGGGTGTACACCATCACCAAAGAGCCTATCAGCCTCGCCAAAGAGCAAAAGAAAGAGCAAGCCATTAAAGATGTGCTGCCCGAATACACACGCACCGATGCGCCCGAAACGGTCAACGGGTTGACCGTTGTTCGCGCCTACAAAGACAACACCTTTGTCGGCGCTGCTGTCGAAACTGCCGGCAACGGCTTCGGTGGCACCATCCGACTGATGGTCGGATTCGATGCCGATGGAAACATCTGCAACTATTCGGTACTCGAACAAGCCGAGACACCCGGACTTGGCACCAAAATGGTCGATTGGTTCAAAACGGCCAAAAACAAGCAGGACATTCGCGGGCTGAATCCGGCAAAAGTCAAGTTCGCAGTCAGCAAAGATGGCGGCGACATCGATGCCATAACGGCAGCCACCATCAGTTCGCGTGCTTTTCTGCAGGCTGTGAATAACGCCTACAACGCCTACGCCGACAATCCGCAAGCCGACGGGCTTTCCGGCGCATCGGCACACCCACACACCATCGACACCGCTGCTACCGACACAACAGCCGCCGAAGTAGCAGCCGACTCGGTGCCGGCACTCCCCGAAACAATAGTCGCCACACCTGCACCGGTGCGCAAACCGGCACCCAAACCGCAACACGATTCGGTACACTGCCCCGCACACGACACCATCATTGTTGAACCCGAAAAATGCGATACGCTATGAAAAATCTGAAAATATTCCTCAACGGCATCATCAAAGAAAACCCGACATTTGTTCTGCTGCTGGGCATGTGCCCCACACTCGGCACCACCACATCGGCCATCAACGGCATGAGTATGGGATTGGCCACCATGTTTGTACTGATTTGCTCGAACATCGTTATTTCATTGCTAAAAAAACTGATTCCCGACAAAGTGCATATTCCGGCCTACATCGTTGTGATAGCCACGTTCGTAACCATTCTGCAAATGTGCATGGAGGCTTATCTTCCTGCATTGTTCGAGAGTTTGGGTTTGTTCATTCCGCTGATTGTGGTCAACTGCATCGTGCTTGGCCGCGCCGAAGCCTTTGCCGCCAAAAACAATCCGTGGGCATCATTCCTCGATGGTGCGGGCATCGGCCTTGGTTTTACCTTGGCACTGACACTGCTCGGCGCCGTACGCGAATTGCTCGGCACAGGCAAATTGTTCGGAGCAACACTCTACCCCGAAAACTACGGCATGTTGGTATTTGTGCTGGCACCGGGCGCATTCATCGCCTTGGGCTACCTGATTGCCATTATCAACAAACTGCGCACTAAATAACAGACAATCAACCACTAAAAAAACAGAATAAATAAAATGGCATACTTTTTAATCATCGTTTCCGCTATATTGGTAAACAACATCGTGTTTACACAATTTTTGGGCATTTGTCCGTTTTTGGGCGTATCGAAAAAAATCGACACCGCACTCGGCATGGGCGCCGCCGTTACCTTTGTGCTGACATTGGCCACCATCGTTACCTATCTGATCAACTTGCTGTTAGTTCGTTTCGGACTCGAATTTCTGCAAACCATCGTCTTCATTTTGGTTATCGCCGCCTTGGTGCAGATGGTCGAAATCATCTTGAAAAAAATATCGCCGGCACTCTATCAGGCTTTAGGCGTATTTTTACCGCTCATCACCACCAACTGCTGCATTTTGGGTGTAGCACTGCTGGTAGCACAAGACAACTACAAAACCTTCGGTGCCGACACCGGTCTGTTGTCGGGCACCGTGTTTGCCTTTGCCACAGCCATCGGATTTGCGCTGGCATTGGTGCTATTCGCCGGCATACGCGAACAACTGTCGCTCGTCAAATTGCCCAAAGCCATGGAAGGCACGCCCATCGCACTCATTGTAGCAGGCTTATTGGCTATGGCATTTATGGGATTTTCGGGCGTAGTAGGATAAAACGGCATGACCATCTTCACCCAAAATAGTGCCACAGCGATAGCCGACCTACTGCCGGTCAACCCCGATGAGCCCGTATTCGTACTCACCGACACGGTAACGCAACAACTATGTCTGCCGGCATTGCAAACAAACGCGCGCCTGCAACAGGCAAAAATCATCAGCATACCGAACGGCGACGACAACAAAACGCTGAACACGTTGACCGAAGTGTGGGGATTCTTGTCGGAAAACGGTGCCACTCGCCACTCGCTGATTATCAATTTGGGCGGCGGCATGGTAACCGACTTGGGCGGTTTTGCTGCTGCAACATTCAAACGCGGCATCGACTGCATCAATATTCCGACCACACTGCTCGGCGCCATCGACGCCTCGTCGGGCGGCAAAACCGGCATCAACTTCCTCGGACTGAAAAACGAGATAGGCGCATTCCACGCACCAAAAGCCGTCGTCATCGACATCAACTTCTTCCGCACACTCGACACACAAAACCTGTTGTCGGGATTTGCCGAAATGATAAAACACGCACTGCTCGACAACAGCACACTGCTCGGCGAAACACTTGCTTTCGATGTCGAACACATCGACTACAATAGGTTGGAAACGCTGGTACGCAAAAACCTCGACATCAAAGAACGTATCGTAGCCGAAGATCCGCACGAGCGCGGGCTGCGCAAAGCGCTAAACCTCGGGCACACCATCGGACACGCCATCGAAACCCTATCGCACAAAACCGGCGAACCCTTGCTGCATGGCTATGCCGTGATGTGGGGACTGCTGTGCGAACTCTATCTGTCGCACCTACAACACCAATTCCCGACAAGCACGCTGAACACCATACTCTACTTTGCCAAAGAACATTATGGCACATTCCCGTTCACATGCAAACAATACGACGCGCTGTTCGAGTTGATGAAACACGACAAAAAAAACGAAGCACAAACCATCAACTTCACACTTTTGGCCGACACGGGCGACATACGCATTGACCAAACCGCCACAAAGGAGCAAATTTTCGAAGCACTTGATTTCGTCAGAGAAAACTAAAACTGATTCACAACTATGAAATTGGCACTCATCGGATACGGCAAAATGGGAAAAACCATCGAACAGACAGCACTGCAACGCGGGCACCAAATCGTTTGCATCATCGATGCCGACAACCAACACGACTTCCGGTCGCCGCAGTTTGCACAAGCCGATGCCGCCATCGAGTTTACCACACCGACTGCCGCCATCGACAACTACCGCCGCGCATGGCAAATCGGCATACCTGTCGTATCTGGCACCACCGGCTGGACAGCGCAACTGCCTGAAATTCAACACGAAATAGCAACAAACGGTTACACATTGTTTTGGTCGTCGAATTTCAGTCTCGGCGTCAATATATTCATGGAACTGAATCGCCATTTAGCCAAACTGATGAACGCCTTCCCAAACTACGCCCCGTCGATGACCGAAATACATCACACCGAAAAAAAAGATGCCCCAAGCGGCACCGCCATCACACTGGCCGAAGATATATTGACACAACTCGACCGCAAAACGACATGGTGCTTGGGACAAGCCACCCGCCCCGACGAACTGCCGATAGCCGCCATACGCGAAGGACAAGTGCCCGGCACACATACCATCCGCTACGACAGCCCCGAAGACACCATCACCATCACACACGAAGCCAAAAACCGACAAGGATTTGCACTTGGTGCCGTGCTGGCCGCCGAATTTATCATCGGCAAAAAAGGGTTTTTCACCATGCACGACCTGCTGCAGTTCTGACACGACAAACGCAATAAATGACAAAACGACACGTTATATAATATAAAAGGTGCAACTATTATGAAAATCTCTCGCGCAAAACGCTTGCAACAACCACGCAAACAATACATCAAAGCCGCCATCTGGAGCCTTGTGTACATTCTATTCATCGCATGGGTGGGCAACTTTTGGTGGTTGCTGCTGCTACCATTCGTTTTCGATGCCTTCGTTACCAAATTCATACCCTACGATTGGTGGAAAAAATACAAAGACACCAACAAAACGCTCTACACCATCTGCAGTTGGATCGACGCCATCGTATTCGCCTTGGTAGCCGTCTATTTTATCAATCTGTACCTGTTTCAAAACTACCAAATACCAACCTCGTCGTTAGAAAAAAGCCTGCTCGTAGGCGACTATCTGTTCGTCAGCAAAGCCTCCTACGGTCCGCGCATTCCAAACACCCCGCTGTCATTCCCCTTGGTACAACACACCTTTCCCGAATGGCTCGGCGGCGGCAAATCCTACATCGAAAAACCACAATGGGAATATCGACGACTGAAAGGCTGGGACACGGTCGAAAAAGGCGACATCGTCGTATTCAACTTTCCCGCCGGCGACACCGTCTGCCAAAAAATGCAAAACCCCGACTACTACACGCTCTGTCACTACCTCGGGCGCGACTACCTGCAAGCCAATCGCGCCACCTTTGGCGACATCGTCTGGCGACCGGTTGACCGCCGCGAAAACTATGTAAAACGCTGCGTAGCCACACCCGGCGACACGCTCGAAATCCGCAACAACATCATCTACATCAACGGCAACGCCGAAGAACCGCGTCCCGGCATACAACTCAACTACTTTGTACAAACCAATGGTAACGTACTGTCCGACAAGCAGTTCGATAAACTCGGCATCAGCAACGACGACCGACAACGCATCAACCCCTACAACCCCGACGATGCACACCTGCTCACCGAAGCCGGATTCGACCTGTCAAAACCCATCTACCACATACCACTGACAACCGAAGCACGACAACAACTCGAACAACACAACAACGTCACCAAAATAATGGTCGAACCGGAACAGCGCGGCGGACGCGTTTTCCCGCTCGAGGCTGCCTACGGCTGGACACGCGACAACTTCGGCCCCATTTGCATGCCGCAAAAAGGCACATCGGTGCAACTCACCGTAGACAACCTGCCGCTCTACCAACGCATCATCACCGCCTACGAACACCATACATTGCAAGTGGCCGACTCCGTCATCATTATCGACGGCCAACCGACCGACCGCTACACATTTGCCATGGACTACTATTGGATGATGGGCGACAACCGCCACAACTCGGCCGACTCGCGCTATTGGGGCTTTGTTCCCGAAGACCACATCGTAGGTCGTCCGGTCTTCGTTTGGCTCTCCATCGACAAAGACAAAGCACTCTTCGACGGCAAAATCCGCTGGAAACGCTTCTTCAAAGACGCATCGAAATAAGCCAAAAAGCAAGAACGCCCAACAAATTGTTGAGCGTTCCTGCTTTTTCGTGGGCCCACTTGGACTTGAACCAAGGACCTGCGGGTTATGAGTCCGATGCTCTAACCGACTGAGCTATAGGCCCGATGCGACACCACAAAAAGCGGCTCTTCGCAAATCGACTGCAAAAATACAACTTTTTTCGCAATCAACCAAAAATTTTTCGTAAATTTGTCCGCAAAACTGCGTTTTTTATGATTACAACTCTCATTTTCGACTTCGGAGGTGTGCTCATCAACCTCGACCGACAACGCTGCATCGATGCTTTCGAACAACTCGGACTGCACGACATCGGCCGTCTCATCGACAACTATGCGCAAGCCGGCATCTTTGCACAACTCGAAAACGGCGACATCACCACCGACGAATTTCACGACGGCGTACGACAAATCGTCGGCAAACCGATTGACGACCACGACATCGACGCCGCGCTCAACGCTTTTCTGCTCGACATACCGACAGAAAAATTGGACATGCTGTGCGCACTGCACCAACGCTTCCGCATACTGCTGCTCAGCAACACAAACGCCATACACTTCCCGCACAGCGTGCGCACCCAAATCACCGACAAAGGTTACCAAATCGAACAACTCATCGACAAATGCTATCTCTCGTACGAAGTACATTTATCAAAACCACAACCCGAAATATTCCGTTTTTTGCTCGATACGGAGCAACTCGACCCCGCCGAATGCCTCTTTTTCGACGACAGCGCCCGCAACATCGACACTGCCAAAGCGCTGGGAATCAACGCCATGCTGGTGCCGCCACACGCCAACGCCGATTTTTTCAGAAAAAACATCGCAAAAGAGTTGCACAGATGAAATAAATTCACTAATTTTGCAATCGTTGAAAATTTACAATCATAGAAAGAAAATGAATGAGCCGTTCACAGCCGAAGCCTATCTGAAAGCCGCCGGCATCACACCGACACTGCAACGTACCATTGTGATGGACGACCTGTATCACAACCGCACGCACGCCACCATCGAAGAGATATACGAGCGGCTGAGCGCACATTACCCGAAAGTAACGCAACGCACCATTTACAACACCATCAACCTATTCGTTGCCAAAGGTTTAGTATCCGAATTGACCATCGACGAAAAATGTGCGCGCTACGATTTCGACACCTCGGTTCACACACATTTTCAGTGCACCGACTGTGGTACAATATTTGATGTACACTCCACAAGGATGCGCTACAGGCTACCGCGCGGTTTCACTATTCAAACCGAGCAGCACTGCACCTACGGCATTTGCGCCGCCTGCAATCGAAAGAGAATGCAATACAAATTATAATTATTAACACAAAAAAAAAATTACTACTATGAAAAAATTTATTTGCCCCATCTGCGGCTATGTACACGAAGGCAACGAAGCACCCGAACGCTGCCCACAATGCAAACAATTGGTTGAATGGAAAGTGCTCGACGAGTCGGCCGCCCTCAACTTCGTAACCGAACATGTCATCGGCATTGCCAAAGACACCGACGACGAGATGAAAAAAGACTTGAACGCGCACTTCCTCGGCGAAGCCACCGAAGTAGGCATGTATCTTGCCATGTCGCGCCAAGCCGACCGCGAAGGTTACCCCGAAGTGGCCGAAGCATTCAAACGTTACGCTTGGGAAGAGGCCGAACACTGCGCCAAATTTGCCGAACTGCTCGGCGAAGTGGTTTGGGACACCAAAACCAACCTCGAAAAGCGCATGAACGCCGAAGCCGGCGCTTGCGAAGACAAGATGCGTATAGCCAAACGTGCCAAAGAGTTGAACCTCGATGCTATTCACGACACCGTGCACGAGATGGCCAAAGACGAAGCACGCCACGGCAAAGGTTTCGAAGGGTTGTACAATCGCTACTTCAAAAAATAAGCCGGTTGCAACCAAATGAAACATCGACCGAGAACGCACAACACAGTGCGTTCTCGTTTTTTATGTTACGGCGGCACGTTGCCCAAAAACAAGCGTATACGACAAAGCGGAAAATAAGTTTTGAACGGTCAGTTTTTTTTTGTACATTTGCATCGGATAATAAAATGTGCTTTGCCACGTTATACTTACACAACATCAGCGCACTTTTGAACCGACATCGGACAACATATTTTGCATTAGTTTGTTGCATAATACTCTCGGCGACAGGCTGTTCCACCAAAAAAAACACGGCGGCAACGCGGTCGTTCCATTACGTTACGTCGAAATACAACATCAACTTCAACGCACGAAACAACTACGACAAAGGCATTGCACAGATGCAAAAATCGATGACGGACGACTACTCGAAAGTGCTGCCCATGTATCCGATTTCGGTGCACGAGAACGGCGCCGCCGTCAGTGGTACTATGGACATAGTGATCGAAAAATGCCGTAAAACAATCAAACTGCACAGCATCACCAAAAAGCCGCAAAAGAATCCGAAGAAATCGAAAGACCCTGACTATCAGCATTGGTACAACAAGAAAGAGTTCAATCCGCAAGTGGTCAGAGCGTGGCTGCTGCTGGGGCAAGCAGAATTCAGCAAAGCCGATTTCATAGGTGCGGTAGGCACATTCACCTACATCACCAAGCACTACGCCAACGAGCCGGCCGCCGTTACCGAAGCACGCATTTGGATGGCACGCGCCTACGCCGAGATGCAGTGGTATTACGAAGCCGAAGAGGTTCTCGGCAAAATAAACGAAAACGAGGTGCCATCGGACTTAAACGGTTTGTATGCTGCCACCAAAGCCGACCTTTTGCTCAAAGAACAAAAAGCGATGGAGGCCGTACCATTTTTGCAGATAGCCTGCGAGGCCGAAAAAAATCGGTATCAACGCGTGCGCTTTCACTATATACTCGGACAGTTGCTGCTCCAAAAAGGTGAACGCCAAACAGCCAACGAGCACTTTCGCTATGTGGTGAAACACGCGCCAAACTACACCGTAGAATTCAATGCCCGCATGCAAATGCTGACATCCGAAACGGACAATTTGCCCAAAGCCATCAAAACGCTCGAAAAAATGAGCAAAAATCCCAACAACAAAGACTACCTCGACCAAGTTTACTATGCGTTGGGAAACATTTATCTGTATGACAATCAGACCGTTGAAGCCATCGAAGCCTATAAAAAAGCCATCGAATCGAGCACACGCAACGGCATCGAAAAAGCCGTCGTTCTGCTGAAATTGGGCGACATATACTACCACGACAAGCAATACCTCGATGCACATCCGTGCTACGAAGAAGCCGCCACCATCGTTCCCGCCACACACGATGATTATGCGCGCACCATCAAATTGGCCGAAACATTGGGCGAATTAGCGCAAAACAACAACATTGTCGTTCTGCAAGACAGTTTGCAACACCTGTCGCAACTGCCGGAAGCAGAGCAACGCGCCATTGTCGATAAAATCATTGCGCAAATCGTCGCCGAAGAGGAGGAAGCCCGCCGACGCGAAGCCGACGCCGAGGCCATGGCCGGATCGATGGCCGACGATGTGCCGGGCATGGGTTTTGGAATGCCCGCCGCAGGCACCACCGGCGAATGGTATTTCTACAACCAACAACTCATCACCAGCGGACGCGCGCAATTCTCCAAACGTTGGGGACAACGCAAATTGGAAGACAACTGGCGACGCCTGAACAAATCGGCGATGATAGTGGACGACAGCGGCACCGGCGACGAAACCGACGAAACGCCCGACAGCCTCAAGACACCTATCGACGACAATAAAAATCCGGCGTTCTACCTGTCGCAGATTCCCAAAACAGCCGAACAAATAGCGCAATCGAATGCCGAAATAGCCGAAGCATTGCTCACTATGGCCGACATCTACGAGAACAAATTGGAAGACCGCGATGCTGCCGAAAACACCCTCAAAGAATACGAAAAGCGTTTTCCGAACGGCGCACGATTGCTCGATTGCTACTACGCCCTATACCGCATCTACGGACACAAGCAATCGGCCGACAAGCAAAATGCCATGCGCCAACGCATCATCGACATGTTCCCCGACAGCAAACAAGCCGTCATTCTGTCGCAGCCCGACTATGCCGAACGCGTTGCAAAAATGTATGCCTTGCAGGACTCGCTCTACAACGCCACCTATGCCGACTACAGCCACAACAACTTTGCCGCTGTGGCCGCCAACTACAACTACATACAGCAAAACTATCCGCTCTCGACCCTGATGCCGAAATTTGCCTTCCTACACGCGTTGAGCATCGGCAAAACCGCTCCGCAAGAGCAATTCCGCACAGCGTTGGAAACCCTTGTGGCACAATATCCGCAAAGCGACGTTGCCGGCATGAGTAAAGATATTCTGGCACTGATATCGCAGGGCAAAGAGGCACAGCAAGGCACCACAGGCAGTTTGGCCGCCCTGCGACAACAGGAACTGCAAGCCGAAGTCGATGAACCGATTACCGACAAAAACTATTCGCCGGAACGCAAAACACCTTTTACACTCATATTGCAACCGGCCGACGAAACGCAGCAAAACCAACTGCTGTTCGACTTGGCTGCCTACAACTTCTCGAAATTTTTGGTAAAAGATTACGACTTTGCACAGCGTGTGCTCGATGGGCGCAAAGTGATACTCGTGGCAGGATTCGAAAATCTCGACGAAACACGTTGGTACACCAACCTGGCCGCCACCGACGAAACACTGGCACGCATATTCGCGCAATGCGCCAACCTGCTACCCATAGCCGACGAAAATTTGACACTCATCAACTTATTAGGATTCGATGCGTACACCGACTTCTACAACACACAACTCCGCTAACACACGCACCTACGAACAAATGTTGTTCAAAGCGTCGGCCTACTGCGCCACAGCCGAACATTGCGAAGCCGACGTGCGTACCAAGTTGCAAACATGGGCTTGCGCACCCGAACACATCGACAAAATAATCGACTATCTAAAAAACGAAAATTTTCTGAACGAGCAACGCTACTGTAACGCTTTTGTACGCGATAAATTTCGATTCAATCAGTGGGGAAAAACAAAAATCGCCATCATGCTGCGCACCAAAGGACTCGCCGACGCCGATATCGACGAAGCACTTGCACAGATAGACGACACCGCCTACGCCGCCACATTGGCCAACCTGCTCGACGCCAAACAACGCGGACTAAAATATCGCGACGACTACGACCGCAAAGCCAAACTCATACGCTTTGCTCAAGGGCGCGGCTTCGAATACAACATCATTGCAGCCTGCCTCGACCAACTGCACGAATAGTAGAAAAATTGCCGAGTGTTGCTTACTTCACCACCACTTTCGACACGCCGGCACCGCTTCTGACCACATAGATGCCACGCGCCATCGGCACCACCGTATGCGTACAAGGCGCCACACGCTCCACGCAACGCCCCACCATATCGTACACCAACACTTCCGATTCAACAGGCTGATTAACAATAATTTGTCCGTCAATCGCATAGACTGTCGCTGCCATTTCGACAGGCATCAACGCATCGACATCGGCATCGGTGCAAACGTTTGACAAAGTATAATTGCCGCCGCTTTCGGTGAATGCCTGCAACGTGATGCCAAAGGCCTGCCCTTGATGCCGGTTGCCCGCGTCATCGACTACATCATAAGAAACATTATACTTGCCACTCGGCGTACAACTAATTGACAATGAGCCGCTTTTGATATACGCGCTCGCGCAATTTCCACGTCCGCACACATGCCACTGCGAGCTACCGCCCGATGCCAAACCGCCAACTTTGTCGGTGCCAATCGCGGTAGAATAGGAACCAATAAACGAATGAGCATCATCCGAAAAGAGATCAAACGACACATAAGTGCCTGTCCCTTCGATAGTTTCCTCGCTACCGACCGAGCCAAAATAGATGCCGTCCGAATAGAGTTCGACACTGAAATTGCTACAACCACTACTCGTTCCCCAATAGAATGCGCGCCCCTGCGTCAACGGATATTCCTTGGTCAGATCGGGCGTGTCGTCGTCGTCGGCACCGCTGCCATCGGTTACAATGCGAATGGCCGTGAAACAGAGTTGACCTTTTTCGTTTGATTTGCTACCATAACTATTATTGCCAACCGTAAACGTTACTGTTTGCGCATTACCATCCCACATCGCTGTATAATCGGGGTCGTTGGTTACTTGGGCAACACCATTATCCACTTGCAATTCAGGCAAACGTTCTTTGCCCTGCGATGAGAGAATAAATTCAATTTGTGTGATATGCGGATCGGTAGTCGTTACCTTAAGCGTGGCACCAAACTGCACACGCACATCACCGCCATTTGCAAAATAACCCGACTTCGCGCCATACGTTCCCTTGCCGGCGGTCAGCGTAATGCCTTTGTCGGTATCCGACACCACAAACGTACTATTTGATGCATCGGTTGTAAAATAATCCGACATTGTCAATTTGACAGTACGCGCCGACACAACGTTTGCCAACGCTAAAAACGAACACAGAAGAAGTATCTTTTTCATATTTAACAACTTTTGCATAGAATTTGTTGCAAAGTTACAAAAAAAATGGTCAACCGCAATAAGTTTGACCACAAACAGAAACAAAAAAAGAAGAATAGTTATGAAAATTGCATTAGTAGCACACGATGCCCGCAAACAAGAACTGATTGAGTGGGTGAAATTTAACCGGCAAGAGTTATCGAAACACACGCTATACGCCACCGGCACCACCGGCAAACTCATCGCCACAGTCGAGTTGCCAACCGACGAGACGACGGCAGACGGTGCCACACATTTGGAAGTGATACGCCTATTGTCGGGTCCGCTGGGCGGCGACCAGCAAATCGGCGCCATGATTGCCGAAGGCAAAATCGACTGTCTGATATTCTTTTGCGACAACCTGATTACGCAAGGTCATCAGCAGGACGTGGGCGCGCTGAGTCGTTTGGCATCGCTCTACAACATTGCCTTTGCCACCAACCGCACCACAGCCGACATGATACTGACAAGTCCGCTATGGAAAGATGCTGATTATCAGCCAATTCTGCCCGAGTGCATCAACAACTACAAGAACCGCAAATTGCAATAATCGCATTTACCGAACGACGAATTTGGCGACGCACGAAATAGATGCGCCATCGGTCGTTACAGCATTCAGTCGCCCGACAAAGACACCGGCCGGCAATGTGCATGGTTGAGTATGTACACCGGCTTCGGGTGTTACATCGACCACCGCCACGGTACGCCCACTGAGGTCGCAAATAGTAACCGACGCCGTGCGACACGCCACAGGCAACGTATAGCACAGCAGTTGCGCATGCGCTTCATAGTCAAGAACGAGTTGATAATCAAGTACTTGTGGCGACAAACTTGTCAACTCGGTATTAACAGCGATACGCGCCTCGGTGTCATCCAAACGCACTTTAATATATAGGGTATTATCGGCATCGCAGAAATAGCCGGTTGCCGCATGTTCCAAATCGGCACTCGTAGTGTACCGATCGAGCAACATGTTATCAACATCAACGCTCGTTACTGCTGATTTATAGCATGGTATGACAAATGTGAATGTACGCGTTTGCGGCATATCGGGATAGCCGTCGCCTGCGGTGGCATACTCGATAATCTCCTGCGTGGACGTGGCATAACCGCGTAACGTAGTCAGACTATACTTGCCATCGGCCGGCGAAGTAGTCGAAGTGTGGTCGTCGTCGAAAATGAGTGCCTCAGCCTCGTCATTGCCACTCGGGAAATAGATAACCGATAGTTGCGACATATCGGCATCGGCTGTCGAGGTCATCTCCGTCTGTGTCAAAGTAGTAATGAACGAGCCCTTGCGCGCGAAAAGCGGCAACACCTCGAGTGGTGCCGAATAGGAAACGGTAGTTCCTGCCGAATAACTATTTTTCGGATTGTTCATATCGACCCATTCGCCGTCGGGGAAAGTGATGTTGCGCGCAGCATCGGTTGTCATCACCGGTGCCACCAGCAAATCTTTGCCCCACAAATACTCGTCGATACAGTTGTCGAGCAAACCTGTGGCATCGCCGTAGAAGTTGACCGGCCGTGCCAACGGTGTTCCGGCAGTGGCATTTTCGTAAGCCAACGTATAGTTATATGGCAAATAACGATAGCGCATGTGAATATATCGGCTCACCTGCGGCAACACATCGGCATAGCACTCATTGTAAGGTTCGGGCAACAACGGGCTATGTGTGCGCAACATAGGCGAGAAGGCCGCAAACTGCACCCATCGGAGATAGAGTGCGGCATCGGTGCCGGTAGCCGCGAAACCGCCGACATCGCTTCCCATATAGGCCACACCCGACATACCGGCACAGAGCAAGGTTGGAATCTGCGCCTGCAATCCCTGCCACGAGCGTCTGATGTCGCCCGACCACGGGAATGCGCTGTAACGCTGCATACCCGATGTGCCTGCTCGCGGCATTAAGAAACGGCGTTGATTGGGAAACTCCTCTTTCAAACCGCGATAGACGCGCTCCAGCCAAAGGTTGCCAAACTCGTTATGCACCTGTTCCACCGTACCGCCTTGATGTTGACTATCGCCGTCGTGCTGTTCGGGTTCGCCGAGGTCGAGCCACCAACCGGCCACGCCCTCTGCCGTTCGGGCTTTGTAGAACTGCCACATCCAATCCATCGCCTCCGGATTGGTAGCATCGATCAGTCCCACGTTGTCGGCGCCCAGCCATCCCATGTTGCTCACGCTGTTGTCGGCAAAAAAGCCGGCCTGCTGCAACGATTCATAATTTGCTGTTTTTGATGTAAAAAACGGTTCGGTAATGCAAATCGTTTTCACGTCCTGTGCGGCAAAGTCCGCCAACATTTTGGTCGGTTCGGGGAAATTTGGCGCGTACCAATTGAGATTGCCCATGCCGTCAGGCGCCGCGCCCTGCCAATAGAGGTCGAACACCAACGCATCAAGCGGCAACCCGACCGCCTTAATTTTTGCGATAACGTCAGCCGCTTCGTCGGCCGAGTGATAGCCATAGCGCGACGTCAGATACCCCAACGCCCAATAGGGTGGCAATTCCTGTCGGCCGGTCAGAAACGTATAATTTTCGAGTACCGATGCCAACGAACCATCGCCTCCGACGAAATAATAGGCAATCGGCGTAGGGCTATAGGTTTCGTACGTTGTGCCTTGGCTCGACGGCGTAAACGATGCACCCCGATAATGGTCGTCGAAAAGCACGCCATACCCATTGGTCGAAACATAGAACGGAATGCAGATATTATGCGGTGCACTCCACGTATTGTCCCAACCGCCGGTTTGCGTGTTATTCATAATGTTTTTGATATTGTTCAGATTGACATATCGACCATTGTAACCGCCGCCATAAAACGCGCGATCGCCCATGCCCGCGAATGTGCAACGACGTGGCACAGCGGCATTGACGAGCCCGGCGGCTTCGGTCAGTATTGCGACATCGCCTTTGACAAACGAAATGGTAGAGAATTGTTTTTGGACCACGGCCTGCATTTCGGCCGTAGCGATGATGTACGAATCGTCGGTTTCGGTTACGGTGTAACCCACCGACGGCGTCGCACAGACCGTAATGCTCGGACGTTCGTCAGCGCTAACGCCATCGGGGCGCGTGGTTACTTTGAACGTATAATCGTTGTAAGGCGTGATTATCAGCCGACCTCTTTCGGAAACAAACACCACATTCGTACCATCATTGCTGACGCTAATCACCCTACCGAGTTCGCTGTGCGTTTGTTCTTGCGCTCCAAATCGAACAATAATATCGGTAGAGCCGTTATCTTTGCCGATCAACCCGCCGTCCTCATTACGAAACACAAACGCAAGACTGCTGATCGTTTCACCGTCGTCGAGTTCGAAATAGGTCGCCGGTGTCATGGTCAACGAATAGAGATTCGGATTGTCGGCCGAACGCTGCATCAGGTATTTGGCACTATTGTCGAGCCACTGCGGCGCATGTTTCCAATCGGAAGTAGAGGTACTCGCATTGGTGATTACGCCTGCGTGTACATACACATCACCGGAGTAATTGTTCAGGCCGGCGGCACCCTGCGTAGCGTCATACCACACGGTAATTTCGTCGGTTTGCGCTGCGTCGGCCGGTTCGTACCAGCAGATCGGGCCGGCCCATGCCATCGGCACTGCCATCAATAAACAAAGTGTACAAAAATATGATTTCATGTTGCACCTCCCATTTGTTATATTTTATCTGCAAAGATACAACAAATTTAGATAAAGCGCCACCAGCGATGCAAAAAAAAACAGAAAGAGGAGGATAAAATTTATCCTCCTCCTCAGAGCCAATTCCCGGACTCGAACCGGGGACCTACGCATTACGAATGCGTTGCTCTACCAACTGAGCCAAATTGGCAAACACATTTTCGAAATCGCTGCAAAGTTACAACTTTTTGCCGAAACCACCAAATGCGCAATCATTTTTTTGCAAAAAAGATGCAAAAAACTATCGTTTGCGGGCACGATCCATCTCGCGGCGGTCGTCTTGCGCGCGCAACGCATCGCGTTTGTCGTACATTTTTTTGCCACGCGCCAGGGCAATGTCCATTTTCGCAAAACCTTTATCGTTGATAAATAGCGCAGTGGGTACAATGGTGAGCCCGCTCTCTTTGACAGCGCGCTGCAACTTGCGCAATTCGCGCTTCGTCAGCAGCAATTTGCGCTCGCGCGTTGCGTCGTGATTGAAGAACGTGCCAAGACGATATTCGCTGATGTGCATGTTGCGCACCCACAATTCGCCATCGGCAAAAAAACAGAACGTATCGACCAAACTTGCCTTGCCTTCGCGAATAGACTTGATTTCGGTGCCATGCAGCACCAATCCGGCCGTATAACGCTCCAACAATTCGTAATCGAACGAAGCACGCTTGTTTTTTATGTTCACTTTACTATTCATTGCGAGGTGCAAAGATACATTTTTTTCGGCATTTGGCAATCGGCTTATTGCAAATTTCGCAAAATAATTGTACTTTTGTAGGCTAAAAACACCAAATACCCTTATGAAAAGTACCAAATCACTCGTATTGATGGCTGTGCTGTGCATGTTGACACACAGTTACGCCCAAACCACTTACCGCATATACGACCTTCCGCAGGGCGGCGAAGTCCCATCTGTCCAGGCAATGCAGAGCGGCGTCGCGCCCATGTACATACGCACAACCGGCATCGTAACGGCACTGACCGCCGACGGATTTTTCATTCAAGACAAAGTGGGCGACAACGACCGCACAACCTGCGATGCCGTATTCGTCGACGCCGACACGACCGGCATCCGCCACGGCGACGAATTGCAAATAGTCGGTACATACACCACCGGCGGCATTGCGGCTATCGAAACGATGGCAAAAATAGCCGTCGGACAAACACCGGCCGTTACCAAATTGCGCTGGCCGGACGAATCGTCGTACCTATCGGCCCATACCGGCGAAGTGGTGGAATTTGACCAAACGCTGGTGGTAACGAACAACTACAGTTGGGCCAACGGCACAATCACCTTGTCGTCGCACCGACTGATGGGCGGCACCGAAATCTGCGCCCCCGGCAGCAGCGAATACACAGCGCTACGGTCGGCGAACGCCAAGGACAAACTCTATGTCAGCAGCAATCCGAAAACCGCCTATCCGTTTGCCGATGCCGATGGCACGCTGCGCACCGGTTCGTGCGTCGATAATCTGCAAGGCACCATCACCGGCAGCAACCAAGTGACGGTGGCATACACGCCAACGTTCTACGGCAACGCGCGTCCGACCGAGCCAACCGATTTGGGCGACTACAACCTGAAAGTATGCTCGTTCAACATGGAGTATTACATTGCCGAATCATTCGATGCCACAGGTCAATATGGTCCGAAAGACGCCGACGAAGCCGCCAAACAGCACAGCAAACTGATGCAGGCGCTTATTGCCATCGACGCCGACATCTACGGGCTGCTCGAGATTCAGCAAGGGCAAAGCGCACTTGCCAATATTGTGGCTGCACTGAACGAGGCCAAAGGCGGCAACTACTACGCCTACATCGACGATGGCACCAACATTTACGGCACATTTACCAAAGTCGGCTTTGTGTATCGCAAGGACAGAGTGAGCCCCACCGGCTCGCTGCGACAAAACAACATCAAACCCTACTATCGCAAGATGATACAGGCGTTTACCCTCATCGAAAACGATGAATCCTTTGTCTTCTCGCTCAATCACCTTAAATCCAAGTCGGGTGCATCGAGCGCCACCGGCGCCGACAAAGACCAAAACGACGGGCAAGGTGCCTATAACGCCACACGCGTCAGCGAAGCCAATTCGGTGGTCAGCGCATGCCAATCGGCCACAAGTACCGACGCCGACATCCTCATCATGGGCGATATGAATGCCTACTCGCGCGAAGACCCTCTGAACGTGTTCGAAACCGCCGGCTACATCAACATGTTGCGCCACTTTCACGGCGCGACGGCTTACTCCTATTCCTATCAAGGCGAAGCCGGCATACTCGACCACATTTTTGCCAACCGGTCGCTGGCCGAGCAGATAACAGGCGCAAGCGTTTTTCACATCAACGCCGACGAACATCGCAAATTTGAATATACGCAAGCCACTTGCACCGACGACATGTATCGCTGCTCCGACCACGACGCCGTGGTTGTCGGCATCAAATTGGGCGACTATTCGCACGAAGGCGACTTCGACGCCATAACCACCATCGATGCCGATGTGTGGCCGTTTATCGCCACAGCCGACGATGGCACATTTACCATTCATAACGCTGCAGATCAGCATATTGCCATTTACGATATAACCGGAAAAATCCGTTATTCGCAGGTCGTTGCCAACGACAAGGCAGCACAATTTTCGGCATCGGCATTAGGCCTGCAACGCGGAATGTACCTTGTGCGTCTCGACACCGCCAACGGCACCCGTCCCATTACCTTAAAATTGTTTGTACGCTAATGCAACCGCTTGACATTATCCGGAAATATTACAAACCCGACACAGCCTTGTACGACACGTTGGTGTGCCACAGCACGGCCGTCAGGGACAAAGCCCTGACGCTGGCAGCACGCCACCCCGAACTACACATCGACACGGCATTTGTGGCCGAAGCCGCCATGTTGCACGACATCGGCATATTCGAAACCAATGCACCAAACATCTTTTGTCGTGGCACACACGCCTACATCGAGCACGGCTACTTGGGAGCCGAACTGTTGCGACGCGAACAACTGCCGCGCCACGCACTTGTGTGCGAACGGCACACGGGCACCGGCCTCACCATCGAACAAATCGTAAGACGGCAACTACCTGTTCCACAGCGCGATATGCGTCCCGTATCGATAGAAGAGCAACTGATTTGCTACGCCGACAAGTTTTTTTCGAAAAGCCACTTGGACGTCGAGATTCCGCCGGCCAGCGTTCGTGCAAAATTAGCCAAATTCGGTAAGGACTCCGTGCGCCAATTCGACGCATGGCAGCGTTTATTCGACTGATTCACAAGTCATTATTTAGAACTGTTCATTGTTGATAGAGGGGGAAAAGTTATATTTCTAACTATTCTGTTCTTTCATTTCTTTTGCTTAACCAAAGTAGTGCGATTGTTACAAACGTAGGGACGCGGCGCGCCACGTCCGCATAGTTTAAAAGTTGTTTGCGTTGTTTTCTACCTCCCAAACCCTGCCTAAAGGAGGGCTTTAAGTCCCATAAAAACACCGACAACAGCCCCCTTTAGGCCTGCCTGCCGGTAGGCAGGGGATTTGGGGGTAAAACATAATTTAGCGCGTAAAAATAACAAGGAGCAAGGAAAAAATTCCTCACTCCTCATTCCTGATTGATACAAACGTAAGGACGCAGCGCGCCACGTCCCTACAACATTATTTTACCACAACCTTAACGGCAGCGTTCGCTGTTTTTACTACGTAAACGCCACTCAGCGAGCCGTTTAGGCGCGTTACATCGCGGCCGAGCAGGTCGTAGATGCGGAACTCGCCCTCGCACACGATGCGGCCGGCTTGCGTGTAGAGGCCTGCCAACTCGATTTGCCCGAGACCGACGAAACCATCGGTATTGAACTCGCCGGCATAATGCTTAACAACACTGCCGCCTGCATCTTTTGCATCGAAGGTGTAGGTGTAGTGCGAAGCCTCATTCAAGCCCGTAACCGTGAATTGGAAACCGCTTGTGGCCGTTGTTGCGGCAGTGTTGGCTCCGGGCGCAAAGGCGATGCCCATCAGTTGGCCTGAGGCATTGAACGTGAGGGTGCAGAACACCACGCCGTCCTTGCTGATGACCAACTCGTAGGTGGCAGCGTTAGGCTCGGCCGGCCAAGTGAATTGCGCCTCGTTTGTAGAGGGCGTAACGCTGAACTCGGTTACTTGTACCTCCTCGCTGCCGATGCACGAAATATTTTTGAAGTCGCCCCATACGGCATCGGCTTTGTACGCATCTAAACTGCTGCAAGGCACTTTCAGATAGGCGTTGTAGTTGGCAAAAACAGATGCATCGCACGAAGGCTGCTCGGCGGCATAGCAAACAATATTGATCAATTTAGTGCAGCCGGAGAACGCCTCATCTCCGATGCTCGTTACGGAGTTGCCGATAGTTACCGAAGTCAGGCCGCTGCAACCATAGAACGCAGAACGACCGATGCTCGTTACACTGTTAGGTATCGTTACCGAAGTCAGGCCGCTGCAACCGTCGAACGCATAACTACCGATACTCGTTACACCATTAGGTATCACCACATCTTTTACCTCCACACCGTTGATATATAAATTGTGTGAATATGCCGTGGGATTGGCGCTATAATTTCCAAAGTTAATACCACACCAACCGGCAATATCGCCCGTATAGTTGGTTTTGGTCAGGCCGCTGCAATCCTTGAACGCAAAATTTCCGATGCTCGTTACGGAGTTGCCAATCGTTACCGAAGTCAGGCCGCTACAATTCCAGAACGCATCACCTCCGATGCTCGTTACACTGTTCGGTATCGTTACCGAAGTCAGACCGCTGCACTCGTTGAACGCATAATCTCCGATGCTCGTTACACTGTTCGGAATCGTTATTGAAGTCAAATTCTTCATATAGTAGCACAAGTATGCCGGAATATGCTCCACCTCACCTCCAAACGTAAAGGAGGTGATTTGTTCAGCGTTGTCAAAAAGTACAGAGCTAAAATCCGCACAATTTTTGGCATTCCACACCACCGAAGTCAGGCCGCTGCAACGCCAGAACGCCTCCTTTCCGATGCTCGTTACGGAGTTGCCAATCGTTACCGAAGTCAGATCGATGCAACCATAGAACGCACCCTCTCCGATGCTCGTTACGGAGTTGCCGATGGTTACCGAAGTCAGGCCGCTGCAAGCGCAGAACGCATACTTTCCGATGCTCGTTACACTGTTCGGAATGGTTACCGAAGTTAAATTCTCCATCTCGTAGCACAAGATTGCCGGAATATGCTCCACCTCACTGCCAAACGTAAAGGAAGTGATTTGGGACTTAATATTATAAAAAGGTGCATAATCGCTACTACTAAAATCCGCACAGTTTTTGGCATTCCACACCACCGACGTCAGGCCGCTGCAATACTTGAACGCATCCTTTCCGATGCTCGTTACAGAGTTTGGAATGGTTACCGACGTCAGGCCGCTGCAATAGCCGAACGCCCAATCTCCGATGCTCGTTACACTGTTCGGAATCGTTACCGAAGTTAAATTCTCCATATCGTAGCACAAGTAGGCCGGAATATGCTCCACCTCACTGCCAAACGTAAAGGAGGTGATTTGGGAAGCAATATCATCAAAAGGTGCATCAGAATAAGAATAACCATTATTATAATACCACTGAAAATCCGCACAATTTTTGGCATTCCACACCACCGAAGTCAGGCCGCTGCACTCAAAGAACGCACCATTTCCGATGCTCGTTACACTGTTAGGTATCGTTACCGAAGTCAGGCCGCTGCAATAGGCGAACGCACCCTCTCCGATGCTCGTTACACTGTTAGGAATCGTTACCGAAGTCAGGCCGCTGCACTCAAAGAACGCATAATTTCCGATGCTCGTTACGCTGTTAGGAATGGTAATTTCGCCGGTGGCAGTAGAAGAGCATGCCAATAATTGTGTTTTGGCCTCGCTTTCATATACCAGATACCCTTCTACATAGCCGTTTACACTGCGTGCGCCCCAAGGAGAACCGGTGGCTGTGCCGCTATACACAATATTAGGTACATTATAGAACGCATCCTCTCCGATGCTCGTTACGGAGTTCGGAATTGTTACCGAAGTCAGGCCGCTGCAACCATAGAACGCAGAACGACCGATGCTCGTTACGGAGTTGCCGATGGTTACCGATGTCAGGCCGCTGCAATCATAGAACGCATAACTACCGATGCTCGTTACACTGTTCGGTATTGTTACCGAAGTCAGGCCGCTGCAATCATAGAACGCATAACTACCGATGCTCGTTACACTGTTCGGTATTGTTACCGAAGTCAGGCCGCTGCAACCATAGAACGCAGAACGACCGATGCTCGTTACACTGTTCGGTATCACCAAATCTTTCACCTCCACATCGTTGATATATAAATTGTGTGAATATTCCGTGGGATTGGCGTTATAATTATAATTTCCAAAGTTAATACCACACCAACCGGCAATATCGCCCGTATAGTTGGTCTTGGTCAGGCCGCTGCAACCATAGAACGTCCAATCTCCGATGCTCGTTACACTGTTCGGTATCGTTACCGACGTCAGGCCGCTGCAATACTCGAACGCACCACCTCCGATGCTCGTTACAGAGTAAGGGTTACCACCGTAGGTTACGGTAGCGGGAATGACCACATCGCCCGTGTATTCACCGGTGTATTCATCGGAATAACTTCCGCGGTAGGTAACTGTGGCAGTCAGGTTGGTGGCATCAAAGTCGTAATAGATGCCATCCACGGCAGTGTCGCTTGCAAAGAGCGCACCGGCACTTAATGTAAGTGCAGTAAATAGGGTAAAGATTTTGGGTTTCATAATAAAAAATTAAATTGTTAAAAAAATAAATTATTGAAATTACGTGTTTATAGTGTTCTCTATAATCCTAATGTCATTCGGCGGCAAAAGTAACCCGGATTTTGCAACTTTTTATCCATAAACCATAAAATTGTAACTAACAGTTGCAAAATTACAACTTAAAAATGAATCAACAAAGAAAATATCAAACAAAATTATAAGTTTTAGTTATATTTATATAAACAGCAATTATATGACGAAAGACGAAATTAATTATAATTTTGTCAATATGAATTTACTAACACTCGGACAAAACATAGCAATAGTGCGACGCCGACATGCACTCACACAAGAAGACGTCGCCTTCGAATTGGGTATATCAAGTACGGCATACGCCAAAATAGAACGTGGCGAAACAAATCTGTCTTTTCTGCGTCTGCTTCAAATTGCCGATGTATTCAAAATCGACATCTGCGATTTGCTGCAAGTACAAAGTACACACACACCACTGCAACAAGATATTGTTGATATAAAAAAAGCCCTCCAAAACATCGAATCGTTATTAGGAGGACAAGTCAAAGAGTAGTTCACACAAAAAAATCCTCGATTCCTCGAGGATTTTTTATAGCACTTTTCTACGACAGCCCGCATCACAGCAGATGGCAGGTTACCGTCAGGCCGGCCATCACGATGCTGACCATCGACATCAGTTTGATGAGGATGTTGAGCGACGGACCGGCCGTATCTTTGAACGGGTCGCCTACCGTGTCGCCCACAACGGTGGCTTTATGGCAATCGCTGCCTTTGCCGCCGAAATTGCCCTCTTCCACATATTTTTTGGCGTTATCCCACGCGCCGCCGGCGTTGGCCATAAACACCGCCAACACAAATCCGCAACTCAATCCGCCAATAAGCAGACCAAGCACACCGGCAACGCCCAGCAACAAACCCGTTGCTATCGGCACAACGATAGCCAACAACGACGGCAACAACATTTCGCGTTGCGCACCTTTGGTCGATATGGCTACACAGCGTGCATAGTCGGGGTCGGCTTTGCCTTCCAAAATACCTTTGATGGTGCTGAACTGACGACGCACCTCCTCGACCATCTTCTGGGCGGCACGACCTACGGCATTCATCGTCAGGCCGCAGAACAGGAACGCCATCATGGCACCGATAAAAATGCCGACCAACACCACGGGATTCATCAAATTGACGTTGTAAGCGTCCATAAAGTCGATGAGCGATGCTTCGGCCGCCTGAACGCCATTCGGCAAGGCTTCGCCCACGCGCAACAATGCCATTTTGATCTCCTCGACATACGATGCCAAAAGAGCCAAGGCCGTCAGTGCCGCCGAGCCGATGGCAAAACCTTTGCCCGTGGCAGCAGTCGTATTGCCCAAGGCATCGAGCGCATCGGTGCGGTGGCGCACTTCGGGGTCGAGACCGCTCATTTCGGCATTACCGCCGGCATTGTCGGCTATGGGACCATAGGCATCGGTAGCCAGCGTGATGCCAAGTGTAGAAAGCATACCCACAGCAGCAATGCCAATGCCGTAAAGTCCGAGCGACAAACTTTGAGCCGTCAATTCCACAGCAAAACCATTGGCGCACAGATAGGCCAACACGATGGCTACACCCACCGTAATCACAGGGATAGCCGTCGAAAGCATGCCCAAACCCAAACCCGAAATGATGACCGTAGCCGGCCCCGTTTGCGAACTCTCCGACACTTTCTGCGTCGGTTTATAACTCTGCGAGGTGTAGTATTCGGTTGATTTTCCGATAATTACGCCGGCGAGCAATCCCACTACCACCGACAGCGACACCTGCCACCACTGATTGGTTTCGGTGCCAAACAGCCATGCAAAAATGCCAAACGTAGCCACCGCTATCAGCACAGCGGCCGTATTGGTGCCACGGCTCAAGGCGGCTAACAACTGTTTCATGCCGGCACCTTCGTGCGTTTTGACCACAAAAATGCCTATCAACGACAGCAATACGCCCACCGCTGCAATGAGCGAGGGAGCCAACACCGCTTTCAGTTGCAATTCGGCAGCGCCGGCGGCAAAAGCACTTGCGCCCAACGCCATCGTCGCCAAAATAGACCCGGCATACGACTCGTACAAGTCGGCACCCATACCGGCCACATCGCCTACATTGTCGCCCACATTGTCGGCAATGGTGGCAGGATTGCGCGGGTCGTCTTCGGGAATGTTGTACTCGGTTTTACCAACCAAATCGGCTCCGACATCGGCGGCTTTGGTGTAGATGCCGCCACCCACGCGGGCAAACAACGCCTGCGTAGAAGCACCCATGCCAAACGTCAGCATGGTGGTGGTTATTATAATAAGGTGATTTTCGGCCGGCACAAAGTGATCGAGCACCAAGAACCACACCGAGATGTCGAGCAGCGCCAAACCGACCACCACCAAGCCCATGACGGCACCCGAACGAAACGCTACCTGCAGGCCGCTGTTCAGCGACTGCCGCGCGGCATTGGCCGTGCGCGCCGAAGCGTAAGTGGCTGTTTTCATACCAAAAAATCCGGCCAAACCGGAGAAAAATCCACCGGTCAGAAAGGCAAACCAAACCCATTCGTTTTGCAAACCGAAGTAGGCCATCGCGCCGAACAAAACGGCTAAAACAACAAACACGATGGTTACCACCTTGTACTGCTGTTTGAGGTAAGCCATCGCGCCTTGCCGCACATGCGCAGCGATTTTTTTCATCAAATCGGTGCCTTCGTCTTTTTTCAACATCTGACGATAGAATACAAATGCCATCGTCAGTGCCAACACCGATGCCGCCAGAACGACATAAATTAACATGCGTGTTTCCATAAAAAATTGTGTTTTAATAGTGAAAAGATTTAAGGTGTTTTTCTGTGTTTTTTAGTATTTATCGGTACAAATCCAGCATCGAATGCAGCAGCGCCACGTTGTACCGTGCCGAAAATTCGGTTTTGAAATGCGTGGCTGTCTCGTCGTCGGTTACTTCGTTGGCTGCATCGGTTACTATGCGCACAAACACGCAAGGCACGGCAAATTCGGCACACACCTGCGCCATGGCCGCACACTCCATATCGACACAAACCACCGATGGCAAATTACGATTGATGGCGGCTTTGCGCGCGGCGCCGGCTATCAGCAAATCGCCACACGCCATATCGCCGAGGTGCAACTTCGGTGCCGACACATTGTACGCCAACAGTTCGCGCCGCAACTCTTTCGACTGTTTCAGCAGATTATGCACCGCATCGGCAGCCAAACGCTGTTCGTGTTCGTGCGTGGCATACGACGTTACGCCCGACAGCGGCACTTCGTAGCGACGAAACACGGGACGCATGTCCATGTCGTGCTGAAACAGGCGCTGCCCCACCACCACATCGCCGACGCTCAACTCGGGAATGACGGCACTACTCGTTCCCACCGAGATCAAAACGTCCGGTTTGAAACGCTCGAGCAAAATCGACACAGTTACCGCTGCGCCGACTTTGCCCCAATGCGAAAACACCGCCACAACGTCAAGACCATCGTATTGGTATTCGTAGAACACGCGTCCGCAGGCTTCGACCACCTGTTTGTGCTCTATCGGTTCGACCAAACGCTCGATCTCTTCGTACTGCGATGCTACAATGCCTATTTTCATACCGTCATTATTTAGCCAAACGCTCTTTGATGGCTTTCGACGCCTCTTCGTAGCCCGGTTTGTCGAGCAGTGCAAACATATTCTTTTTGTAAGCCTCGACACCCGGTTGGTCGAACGGATTGACGCCCAACATATAGCCGCTGATGCCGCATGCTTTTTCGAAGAAATAGAGCAACTCGCCCAAATAGTACTCGTTCAGTTGCGGCAACTCGATTTTCAGGTTCGGCACGCCGCCATCGACGTGAGCCAGCATGGTGCCGAGTTCGGCCATCTTGTTCACTTCATCGACACGTTTGCCGGCCAAGAAGTTGAGCCCATCGAGGTTGGCATCGTTCGATGGCACACGCACTTCGTGGTTCATTTGTTCGACCGAGATGACGGTTTCGAAAATGGTGCGTTCGCCGTCCTGAATCCACTGTCCCATCGAGTGCAAATCGGTTGTGAAATCGACCGATGCGGGGAAAATGCCTTTGTGTTCCTTGCCTTCGCTCTCGCCGTACAGTTGTTTCCACCACTCCGATACATAGTGCAATTTCGGGTGGAAATTGACCAAAATTTCGATTTTTTTGCCCGATTTGTACAATTCGTTGCGCACGGCGGCATACTGTGCAGCCGGATTTTCGTCGAAATTCTCCGAAGCGCACACCTGCTGCATGCGCAGCGCGCCGGCCACCAATTGGCGAATGTCGAATCCGGCAGCAGCGATGGGCAACAAACCCACAGGCGACAACACCGAAAAACGTCCGCCCACATTGTCGGCAATGACAAATGTTTTGTAGCCCTCCTGCGTAGCCAACGTGCGCAGAGCGCCGCGCGCTTTGTCGGTGATGCACACAATCAACTCTTGGGCAGCGGCCTTGCCTTGTTGTTCTTCGAGTTGCGTTTTCAGCAGGCGGAATGCCAACGCCGGCTCGGTCGTCGTGCCCGACTTCGAAATAGAGATGATGCCGAAACTCTTGGTCTTGAGCATCGCTTGCAACTCGTACAGGTAATCTTCGCCGATGTTCTGACCGGCATAAACGATAATCGGTGCCTTGTGCTCTTTTTTCAGCCACTCGAACGAATCGGCGAGCGCTTCGTTCACGGCTTTGGCACCAAGGTAACTACCGCCGATGCCGACCACCACCACCACTTCGCACTTGTCGCGCAGGGTTTTGGCCGCAGCCTCTATGGCATCAAGTTCGACCTCGATGTCCGCCGGCAGACGGAGCCATCCCAAAAAATCGTTGCCTTTGCCCGTACCTTCGTGCAGCATGTGCAAACACTCGGCTGCTTTCGGTGCATACTGTTTTACGGCGTCGGCCGACACAAAGCCAAACGCTTTCTCAATGTTCAAAGTAATGTCTTTCATAATCAATTTGCTATTTTTATTTTTGTTATTATTGTCGTTTCGGCTACATCAGTTTTTTGGTCAGTTCGCGCATCACGCACGACGGCTGCCGACGCTGATACAGAATGGAATACACCGCATCGAGTATCGGCATGTTCACCTGATATTTTTCGTTCAGTTCGTGGATACATTTTGTGCCGTAGTAACCTTCGGCTATCATCTCCATCTCCACCTGCGCTGTTTTCACGCTGTAACCTTTGCCAATCATGTTGCCAAACGTGCGGTTGCGGCTGAATTTCGAATAGGCCGTTACCAACAAGTCGCCCAAATAGACCGACTCCTGCAGATTGCGATGGAACGGATGAGCGGCGTTGCAAAAACGGTTCATCTCCTGAATGGCGTTCGACACCAACACCGCCTGAAAATTGTCGCCATACTTCAAGCCATGACAAATGCCCACCGCAATGGCGTAGATATTTTTCATCACCGACGCATACTCTATGCCGTATGTATCGTCGCTGGTGTAGGTCTGCACATAGCGATTGGTAAAGATGGGCGACAACTGACGCGCCCGTTCCCTGTCGGCACACGCAATGGTGAGGTACGACGTACGCTCCAGCGCCACCTCTTCGGCGTGGCACGGACCGCTCAACACCGCAATCTGCTCGAACGGAATGCTATACACCTGATGAAAATATTCGGACACTACCATATTCTCGTCCGGCACAATGCCTTTGATGGCCGACACCACTATTTTACTGTCGAGCCGCAAACGCAACTTCTTCAGATGCTGTTTCAGAAACGGCGAAGGCGTGGCAAAAATCAGCACATCGGCATTTTTCACCGCCTGATTGATTTTCGATGTAAAATGAATGCGGTCAATATCGAATTTGACACTCGACAAATACGACGGATTGCGACTTGTACGCATAAATTCGTCAATCTGCTCCTGCCGGCGCATATACCAAATCATCTCCGGCTCATTGTCCATCACTATTTTTGCAATGCCGGTAGCCCAACTGCCACCACCCATTACAGCAACGCGTAAACGTGATTCTCCCATAATTAGTTACATTTTTTGCATTCAAACGCAGCACCCGACAGCGCACTCACAAACATGCAACGCGCTAATGCACAGCACATTAAACACGCCACACGCCTATCGCCACGCGCCGCGGCACAACGATTTATATCAATCTACAAATGTAAACATTTATTTTTGAAACGTGCAAATTTTTGCGACAAAATCCGACACACGCACATCGAACATACTAATTATCAGCATATTAAAAAACAAAATAACAATAACTGCGCCGAAACGATGCAAGATTCGATTTTTTTTTGTACCTTTGCACGATTTTTATAAGAGGTATAATTTTTAATTCTGTAATTTTTTATGAACGTAGTTACAAAAACCATCACACTCGGTGATGGACGTACCATTACACTCGAGACAGGCAAATTGGCCAAACAGGCCGATGGCGCCGTAATGGTAACATGCGGAAAAACCATGTTGTTGGCTACCGTATGCTCCGCCAAAGAGGCTGTGCCCGGCACCGACTTCATGCCACTGACAGTTGAGTACAAAGAAAAATTTGCATCGGCAGGTCGTTTCCCCGGCGGTTTCACACGTCGCGAAGGCCGCGCCGACGATTACGAAATTCTGATAGCCCGCTTGGTGGACCGCGCCCTGCGCCCGCTCTTCCCGAGCAACTACCACGCCGAAACATTCGTCAACGTAACGCTCTACTCGGCCGACGGCATCGAAACGCCCGACTCGCTGGCCGGCTTGGCAGCATCGGCTGCACTTGCCGTGTCCGACATTCCGTTCGAAGGCCCGATTTCCGAAGTGCGCGTAGCACGCGTCGATGGCAAAATGGTTATCAACCCCACATTCGAACAACTCGAACACGCCGATATCGAACTGATGGTGGCAGCCACATTGGACAACATCATGATGGTGGAAGGCGAAATGAAAGAGGTAACCGAACAAGAGATGCTCGAAGCCATCAAAGCCGCACACGAAGCCATCAAACCACAATGCCAAGCGCAAATAGAACTGATGGAAGCCGCCGGCAAAACAGTGAAACGCGAATACTGCCACGAAGAAAACGACGAAGAGTTGCGCCAACGCGTACACGATTTCTGCTACGAACGCGCCTACGCACAAGCCACCTCGGCCGACACCGACAAACACCACCGCGAAGCCATGTTCAAAGAGATTTGTGCCGACTTCAAAGCACAATTCACCGAAGAAGAATTGGCCGAAAAAGAGGGTATGATCGACCGCTACTACCACGATGTAGAAAAAGAGGCCATGCGCCGCGCCGTACTCGACGAAGGCAAACGCCTCGATGGTCGCAAAACCAACGAAATTCGTCCCATCTGGTGCGAAGTCGGCTACCTGCCCGGCCCACACGGCTCGGCCATATTCACACGTGGCGAAACACAGTCGCTCTCGACCGTAACACTCGGCACCAAACGCGACGAAAAAATCATCGACGAAGCCCTCATTCAAGGCACCGACCGTTTCTTGCTGCACTACAACTTCCCGCCGTTTGCAACGGGCGAAGCCAAAGCACAACGCGGTGTCGGCCGCCGCGAAATAGGCCATGGCAACCTGGCTTGCCGCGCCCTCAAAAACATGATTCCCGAAAACTACCCATACAGCATCCGCGTCGTTTCCGACATTCTCGAATCGAACGGCTCGTCGTCGATGGCTACGGTATGCGCCGGCTGCCTTGCACTGATGGACGCCGGTGTGCAAATCAAAAAACCGGTGTCGGGCATCGCCATGGGACTCATTTCGGAAAATAAAGGTACCAACTACGCCGTGCTGAGCGACATACTCGGCGACGAAGACCACCTCGGCGACATGGACTTCAAAGTAACCGGCACCAAAGACGGCATCACCGCCACACAAATGGACATCAAAGTCGATGGATTGAGTTACGAAATTCTGGAAAAAGCACTGATGCAAGCCAAAGAAGGACGCGCACACATTCTCGGCAAAATGCTCGAAGTGATGCCCGAACCGCGCGCCGACCTGAAACCGCACGCACCACGCATCGTTACCATGACCATCCCGAAAGAGTTGATCGGCGCCGTGATTGGCCCCGGCGGCAAAATCATACAAGGCATTCAAGCCGAATCGGGCGCCGTTATCTCCATCGACGAGGACGACAACGTGGGCATTGTGGAAGTGGCAGCCTCGAACCGCGCCTCTATCGACTGCGCCATCGAGAAAATCAAAGCCATCGTGGCACTGCCCGAAGTTGGCGAAGAGTACGACTCGAAAATAAAATCGCTGATGCCGTACGGCGCATTCGTCGAGTTTATGCCGGGCAAAGAAGGTCTGTTGCACATCTCCGAAATCGATTGGAAACGCTTCGAAACCATCGAAGAAACCGGCTTGAAAGAGGGCGACACCATCCGCGTGAAGTTGCTCGAAATCGACGAAAAAACAGGCAAATTCAAACTCTCGGCACGTGTGCTGAAAGAGAAACCGGAAGGTTACACCGAGCCGGAGCGTCGCCAACGCCCCGACCGTGGCGAACGCCGTCCACGACGCGAACACTCGGCACCGACCGATTTCCGCGACCCTGAAAATCGTCGCAACATGTAAAAACCGCCGGTGTCGCCCAATCGGCGATGCCGACATGCGCCCATAGTTTAATGGATAGAATGAGGGATTCCGGTTCCCTTGATTACGGTTCGACTCCGTATGGGCGTACAACGCGAACAGCGAAGTGATTGAGTTTCAATCGCTTCGCTGTTTTTTTTCGCACCGGTGTTGCGCAGTAAAAAGTGCAAAAGTGAAGTTTAAAGGTTTCAAAGTTTAATAGGTTTAAGGGGTTAGGGGTAAAATCTTGGTTCTTTGTTTCGTAGTTCTACCTCCCAAACCCTCCTGAAGGAGGGCTTTAAGTCCTCTTTGGGATTTAGCGAATAAAAAAACAACAAGGAGCAAGAAAAAAAATTCCTCGCTCCTTGTTTCTAATTGTACGTCCCTACAAATTATTTAACGATAACTTTTTGTGTAGTGTCCGCGGTTTTTACAACATACACGCCATGCAGCGAGCCGTTTAGGCGCGTTACATCGCGGCCGAGCAGGTCGTAGATGCGGGCGCCTTCGGCACCATAGATGCGGCCGTTTTCGGCATAGACGGACGATGTAGTTACGGCATTCAACGCAGTGGGCGTTACGGCTTCAAATTCGGCAGTTAATGCTATGGTCGCATATTGTGCTACGGTCAGCGTACGCGGGTTTTCGGTGTTGTCGTCGCTCCACTTCACAAATTTATATCCGCTTACAGGCGTTGCTTCAATTTGGGCATCGGTGGTGCAGTCGGGGGCAGTGGTGATGGCTACCGTGCCTTGGGTTTCGTTGGCCGATGCTACTTGCAAATCGTAAAACAGCGTATCCTTAATGTTCGTAAAATCAGCCCATTTGTCGGTGTCGGCGATGTAGCCGGCCGATTTGCCGCAAGGCACAAATACCGTAACCTGCGATTTATCCACTTCTCCGAAGCAAGGCCAATAACTGGTGTTGGTTTGTAGCATTACGGGCATAGTTTCACCTTTGCAGACAATGGTGCGCAATGCGGTACAACCCTTGAATGTCAAGTCACCAATGTTTTGGAAACCTACGCCAAGTATGATGGTCTCAATTTTATTGCAGTTTTGGAATGAGTTATTCAAGAATGTATTCTCGGCAATCACTGTTTTGACAGATGAAGATTGGAATGCAGCACCACACTTGTCCATACGTTTCGGAATAACCAAGGTGTCAAATCCATTATAATCCTTAAACGCTCCGCTTCCAATTTGCGTAACCGTTTCACGGAAACCTTCGAATTTCTTGGCCAACGGGAAGGTAATAAGGCGCGTAACGTCCTTGTTGTACAGCACGCCATCGATAGCGCAGTATGTCGTATTCTCTTCGGCCACGGTAATGGCGGTGAGGTCTTGGCAGTTGCAGAACGGCTGATCGTTATAGGTCGAGATGTCGCTTACTCCGGCGGGAATGTGTACCGTTGTCAGTTTTGTTTTCTCAAATGCTCCTATCCCTAAAGCGGTAACGCGCTCGCCCAGCGTTACAGCTTCGAGTGCTGAGCGCCGAAATGCCCCCAGACCAATAATCGGCACATTGACATTCAAAGTCTTGATAGTTGTATTGTTCTCAAATGCTGCAGTCGAAACTGAAGTTACGGCATATTTTTTAGCGCTGTACTCAATGGTGTCGGGCAGTTCTACATCAGGGTTGCCGGTATACGCTTGGTTGTTGCCTACAACCACGGTTTCTCCATCGCTATTAATGGTGTAAACGATGTCGTTTACCGTAATGTTTTCTTCGGCATTTGCAGCCACTGTGCCGCATATCAAAGCGGCCATCAAAAAAGTAATTTTTTTCATAAGTCTTATAAGTTTAAGTATTAAAAATTAAAATAATTTTTTTACGTTCAGGAACCTCCTAACACAAAACAGCCGCGCGACACACGGTTTTCGCATGTCATCGGCTTATTAAAAATGTGAATATAAGTTAAATTTTCGGGGGGGGTATTTGCGCGTAATTTATTCATAATCAGCTGATTACGACAATTTACAAACCTATTATATCCGATAATTAATGGCATCCGTTCGAGTCTGGAGATGATTTTCGGTTGCAAAGATACAACATTTTTTTTTGTAAAACAATACGTAAAAACTCGTAAAATGACCATCACGCAAAAAAAACGACCCAACACACTACATGTTAGGTCGTTATCGCCACCGGCCGGCATCATTTAACCAATTTCAGCAAGGCTTCGGCATCGGCGGGCGTCAAAAACAGCACGTCGGACACCGGTTCAAATTGATACGGCACATACGTAAGCACTTGGCAGCGTGCAAATTGGCGGTCGGCCGAAACAACCAACTCTATTTTTGCACCGCTCTCGGCCGGCGTAACAAGTTTGGCCAAAGCCGCCCAATCGTGCTGTTCAATGGCACGGATAGCATCGTGTGCAGTGCCGTTGGTCAGATAAATAATGTGTCCGCTGAGCACGCTGCCGCGATAACTCATGTGTTTGGTGTCGCAACACAGTTTGGCACCGCCCCAAATGATAAGCAACATGCCGATACAGCCGCAAGCGAAAAACCATGCCGAATCCGACCGAAAGCCAAACAGGTTGATTATCAAGAACAAAGTGCCTCCCGCCAACAGCAACGCAAGTGCCAAAAGAGTTTTTTTGATACAGATTTTTTTCGAGATATGATTCTCCTCGCCACAAAGCAATGTGGGCGAAATTTTTATTTTTGCCATAATGTTTTTTGAATTAAAAAGTTTTTTGTATTTTTTTATTTCAGACAACGAACAACCTGACCATCAGCCGTTTGCCGGCTGTGATGGTCGCGTGCGTGTACCGCAAAACAAAAAACTTTCTAACGCAAAATGCGCCGCAGCGCGTAAATGTAGTGATGGGCAGCCACAGCATCGGTGGTAGTGGCCAAATGCAGCACAAATTGTTGTCGTTGCTGCCAATGGTGCGACATCGTGCCATGGCCGGCCGATAGATAATTGTGGCATGTGGGTATATGCGATGCGCGCCTGTTTTGACACAGCGTTTGTGCCGGCGGAACGACACAGATTTCGGCAGGCAGGGCAAAGTGGTTCAAATCGTTGGCCACATCTATTGCCGGCAACGATGTCATAGGAGCAGCACACACTGCCCCATCGTCGGCCGTACGCTGCCGGCCGGCCACCACAGCCACCACGATGCACACTATATAAAACAGACGTTTCACCCCCATGCGGTTTTTCGCATACTCTTACAAAAATCGTGCCTTACGCAGCCAATCAGCAACTTTTTTTTCGGAAGAAAAAATCGTTTTATCCACTAATGTTGAATATTTTTTTGCAAAAATCGGCGGTCGCGGCGTGCCAATCATTTCAGCCAGCGGTCGAGCCAGCCGAAGAACGTGCGTTGCCACAGAATGCCGTTTTGCGGTTGCAGCACCCAATGATTTTCGTCGGGGAAAATGAGCAGTTCGGCCGGCACGCCGCGCAACTTGGCTGCGTTGAAGGCACTCATGCCTTGCGAGGCCAAAATGCGGTAGTCCTTTTCGCCGTGGATGCAGAGAATCGGCGTATCCCATTTATCGACAAAGCGATGCGGCGAATTGGCATAACTGCGTTGCGCGGTGGCGTTGTCGCGTTCCCAATAGGCGCCACCAAGGTCGCGGTTCACAAACCACATCTCTTCGGTTTCGATGTATTGCTGTTCGAGGTTGAAAATGCCATCGTGTGCGATGAATGCCTTGAAACGGCCGTTGTGGTGGCCGGCAATCCAATAGACCGAATAGCCGCCGAAACTTGCGCCGACGCATCCTAAATGGTCGGTATCGACAAAGGGTTCTTGGCAAAACGTATCGATGGCGGTGAAGTAGTCGCGCATGCACTGTCCGCCGTAGTCGCCGCTAATCTGCTCGAGCCAATCGGTGCCATAGCCATAGAGCCCGCGGCGGTTGGGCGCCACAATGATGTAGTCGTTGGCGGCCATCATCTGAAAATTCCAGCGGTAACTCCAGAATTGGCTGACAGGCGATTGCGGTCCGCCTTCGCAGTAGAGCAAGGTCGGGTATTTTTTTGTAGCATCGAAATGTGGCGGATAGATAATCCACACCTGCATTTGTTGGTGGTCGGTGGTTTCCATCCAGCGTTCTTCTACGCGTCCGAAGGTCATTTGGTCGAGCAACGCCTTGTTTTCGAACGACAGTTGTGTTTCGGTGCCGGAGTTCGGGTCGATGGCGTAGATGTCGTTCGGGGCGCTCATGCTGTGGCGCATGCCAATGAGTTTTCCGTCAGCCACGGCTACCGATTCGTAGTCGTGCTGCCCGTGCGTGATTTGCGTAAAGGTTTTGTCGGCCACATTGGCGCGGTATATTTGCGTGGTGCCGTGTTGGCAACTTGTCAGGTAGATGTTTTCGCCGGAGCCATCCCAAGCAAGTGTGGCGCAACTTTGGTCCCACGCGGCGCTGATGTCGGTGCGTTCGCCGGTTGTCAGGTCGATGACGAACAGGCGGTTTTTGTCCGATTCCCAGCCGTCGTGTTCCATACTTTCGAAAGCGATTTTGGTGCCGTCGGGCGAGAATGTCGGGTTAATGTCGTAGCCCGCCATGCCTTCGGTCAGATTTTTGACGGTTTTGCCGGTGGCGATGTCGTACAGGTAAATGTCGCTGTTGGTGCTTTCGGCGTAGGCTTTGCCCGTCTTTTTACGGCAGGTGTAGGCTATGGTTTTGCCATCGGGCGCGAAAGCCAACTGTTCCACGCCGCCGAATGGTTTCATGGGACATTCGTAGGGTTCGCCTTCGAGCAAATCGCGCTCGTTGGTGGTCGTTGTGCCATCGTAATCGACCAAAAACGGATGCGGCACACTCTCGACCCATTCGTCCCAATGTTTATACATCAACTCGTCGATAACGCGTCCGGTGGCTTTGTCCAAATCGGGATATTTATCGACTGTGCGAGAGCCGTATTTCACATCGGCCACGAACAGAATTTTCGAGTCGTCGGGAGCGTACTTAAAATCGCTGACGCCGCCGGCATGCTGCGTGATTTGTTGGCGGTTGCTGCCGTCGGGATTCATCTCCCACACCTGCGTTTCGCCGCTTTCGGCCGAGAGAAAAGCGATTTTTGCACCGTTTTTCACCCACTTGGCGGCATATTCGCTGTGGGCGGAGTGTGTGATTTGCTGTGCGTGCGTGCCGTCGCTGTTCATCACAAAAATCTCGCGGTTGTTTTTGTTCGCCGGTACGCTGTAATAAGTTACACCATATAATATACGTTGGCCGTCGGGACTGACTTGTGCATCGCTCACGCGCCCCAGCGCCCAAAGGGCTTCCGGTGTCATGCGGTCGCTGTCGAGTTGTAGGTCGCTTTTACCTATCAGATTAGCATTTTCGCCTGTGTTACAGGCTGTTAGAACGGCTGTTGTGGCCATAAGGAGTGCTTGTTTAAGTTTCATATCGTTCGAAATTTTGCTGCAAAGTTATAAAGAATTTCACGAACTTACGGCATCTGCCCGAAGATATTTTTCGCAAAAAGTTTTCAAATATCTAATTTTCAGCACATTACAATTATAAAACAAAAGTTTTTGGCGGTAAATTTGCGTAATTGCCATTTTTTCCGTATCTTTGCATAATATTTTTTTTCTAAAAAGAAGCGTCATGAGAGAACCGGTGAAAGTTTTATTTATTGTACAAGAATTGATGCCTTATCTGCCGGAAACGGTAGTGTCGCGTTTGTGTCGCGAATTGCCGCAATATGTGCAGGAGCAAGGTTGTGAAATCCGCATTTTTATGCCGTGTTACGGTGTAATCAACGAGCGTCGCAATCAATTGCACGAGGTACAACGCTTGTCCGGCATGAACCTGATAATCGACGACAGCGACCATCCGCTGATTATCAAAGTTGCCTCGTTGCCATCGGCACGCATGCAGGTCTATTTTATCGACAACGACGACTATTTCCGTCGGCGCGGCACGACCGTCGATACCGATGGCAAAGAATTCGGCGACAACGACGACCGCATGATTTTCTTTGCGCGCGGTGTGTTGGAAACCATCAAAAAACTGCGTTGGACACCGGACATTATCCACTGCCACGGCTGGATGACGGCTCTGATACCGCTTTACATGCGCACCGCCTACCGCGACGACCCGTTTTTCCAAGACGCCAAAGTGCTCTATTCGGTTTACAATAACGCATTTACAAGCCAATTCGGCAAGGAATTTGCCAAACACCTGCTTACAAAAGGTGTGTCGGCCGCCGATGTCAAGACCGTCAAAACGGCCAAAGTCGATTACGACGCAGTAACACGTTTGGCCATCGAGCATGTCGATGTGGTCGATGCCGCCGACGCCGAAGTATCGGATATGCCGGCGACCGCCGCAGCAGCGTGCGGTGTGCGATTTGCGCCCTACGCCGAAGACTACAAACGCAAATACATGCAGTTGTATGCCGAATTGTGTCCGGCCATCGAATTAGACTAACAACAACAGATGAAACGCCGTTTGAACATATTTTTCGCCATGGCACTACTGCTGGCTGCGTGCACCGACACCAGCCAAACCGGTTTGGTGGTACAGCCCGACGACGACAAAGTAGCCTTGTTTATCGACACGTTCGGTGTGGCCTCGCGCGACTATCACGCCCACGCCATTTCGGCACAATGCGACACTTCGGCCATGACCCTTGGCGAGTTCTACAGCGAACGCTACGGATCGACCAAAGCCGATTTGTTGATACAGTTTGCGCCGCCCGTTGCGTACGAATTTCCGCCCGACTCGCTCAACCCGACGCCGGACTCGCTGGTGCTGTTCATGTACTACAACAAATGGTTTGGTAGCGAAAATGCACCTCTCGAAATCAGCATTTACGAAATAAACAAGCAGGCAATCGACTATAACACGACCTATTACTCCGACCTGAACGTTGCCGATTTCACCGACCAATCGGTGCTGATGGGACGACGCACGATAACATCGATTGACCAAACCCTGCCGGATTCCGTACTCGACGACGACACCTATCTGCCCGTGTTTCGGTACAAATTTTCGGACGAACAGTTGCAGCGTTTTTTTGCATTGCCGCACGAGGCCTACGAATCGCTCGAAGCCTTCAACAACGAGTTCAAGGGCTTGTACATCACCACCAAATACGGTGCATCGACCATGGTGTACTTCAACCAAATACACATGCGCCTATTCTATCACTATTCGGTGAAACGCGACGGCGTCGATGCAACGATAAATACGTCAATTATATTCCCATCGAACCGCGAAGTGCGCCAACTCAACCGTTTCGAACACAGCGAGTTACCATCTGAATCGATGGCAGCCGACACCATGGTGCGCGTCAAAGCGCCGGCCGGCATATTTCCGCACGTGAGCATTCCGGTAGGCGACATTCGCAAGCACATCAACGATAGGGTCGGCGATGCGTTATACAACGTGAACAGCGCCGTGCTGGTGGCCGAAGCCGTTGCCGCCGAAACCGAAAAATATCCGCTGCAGCCGCCATCGGCACTCGTATTGGTGCGCCAATCGCACATCGATGAGGTAATCAGCGGACGCTACGAGCCGCAGTTGTACGACTCGGTAGCCTCGGTGGCGCTCTACGACAGCGTAGCCAAGTCCTACACGTTCGATTTGGCTTATATGATGACCTACGAAGTGCGCCCCGAATACGGTAAAACCAACGACGACGAAACGTTTGTAGTGATGCCGGTCGAATACTACACATCAGGCAGTTCGTCGTACATCATTCCCTCGCGCCGGCTTGGCGGCGTGTGTATTCGCAGTGCATCCAACGGCTTGTCGCCTCTGTCGCTGAAGATGGTTTACAACGGTTTCTAAACTTTGCGCGTGAAAAGAATATTGTTCTGCATTTTGGGTGTGCTGACAGCCGTCAATTTAACTGCAACAGACTATCTGTCAACGCGTTACGTTGATGGCGAATTTGTAAGCGAATGTGCAGTCGATGCTGCAGCGCCGCTGTCGGTATGCGATTCGGTGGTGGCCGATTTAGTCGAACAAATCACATCGGACTACGAGCGACTGTTCACTTGGGCATTCAAAGGGCTTGGGCGACAAGGTGGCGACGACGAGCGCGACGAAGTGGTGATAACCATCAAAGAATCGACCTTTGACAAAATGTCAGGTTTGTGCCACATGGTGGCCGACATCGAAGTATCGCGCGTTACCACATTTCGCGACATAGCACTCGACAGCCGCGTGCTACAAACGAAATTGGCCGATGGCACAACACGCGTCGATGTGGACATATTTTACTCAAACTCGTTCCTGAAAAAAGCCTATGGCACGTTTTTTGTAAAACCACTATCGGACACGCGCTGCGAAATGCGCATACAGATACATGTGCGCTTCGGATGGTTTTTCAACCTGTTCATCACGCAGAAACGTTTTCGCAACATTGTGGAATGGCGTATGCAGGAATTTATGCGCAATTTGCGCACCGAAGCCGAGAAACGTTACACACAACAACTATTTGAAGGATATTTTATTCAATGACAAACATACCAAACTCAAAATACTCGCAACACCTGCTTCGTGTACTGAAATATAGTGCCGACGAAGCCGGTCGATTGGGCAATGCGACCGTATCGCCCGAGCATCTGCTGCTCAGTTTGTTGCGCATCGACAACGCCACCGCAGTAGGCATCTTGCGCACATTGCATGTCGATATGTCGGCATTGAAAGCGCGCATCGAAAATGCCATTCGGGTCGATGGCGCAGTGCCGTCCGACATAACGTTCGATGCCAACGCCACCCGAGTCGTCAAACTGATAGACCTCGAGCAACGCGCCATGGCAGCCGGCGAAGCCGACACACGCCACTTGTTGCTGGCTATTCTGAAATGCGGCGAAGGCATTGTGTGCGAAGCGCTGAACGAACAAGGCGTAACCTACGATGCCGTGCGCTCCAAAGTATCGGAACGGCGCGATGTGCGCATGGGAGCGGTGTTCAACGACGAAGACGACACGGAAGACGAAAAACCGACTTCGAAATCGGCCACCCAAACCACGGCCGGGACACCCAAAAACAGCAGCGACACGCCGGTGCTCGACTCGTTTGGCAAAGACATCACCAAAGCGGCCATGGAGGACAAACTCGACCCGATTGTCGGGCGCGAGAAAGAGATAGAACGCGTGGTGCAGATTCTGAGCCGTCGCAAAAAGAACAATCCTGTGCTGATAGGCGAACCCGGTGTCGGCAAATCGGCCATAGCCGAGGGATTAGCGCTGCGCATCGTGCAACGCAAAGTATCGCGCGTGCTGTTCGGCAAACGCGTAGTGGCACTCGACATGGCGTCCATCGTGGCCGGCACCAAGTACCGCGGACAGTTCGAAGAACGCATGAAATCGATACTGAACGAGTTGGAGAAAAATCCCAACATTATTCTGTTTATCGACGAAATACACACGATTGTCGGTGCCGGCGGCGCCTCGGGTTCGCTCGATGCCGCCAACATGTTGAAACCGGCTTTGGCGCGTGGCGAAATACAATGCGTCGGAGCCACAACATTGAACGAATATCGCCAAAGCATCGAAAAAGATGGTGCATTGGAGCGACGTTTTCAGAAAATAATGGTGGAACCGACCACCAAAGAGGAGACCTTGCAAATACTCGAAAACATCAAATTCCGCTACGAAGACCATCACCAAGTAACCTATTCGCCCGAGGCGTTGGCGGCGTGTGTCGATTTGACGGCGCGCTACATCAGCGACCGCGCATTCCCCGACAAAGCCATCGATGCGCTGGACGAAGTCGGGTCGCGCATGCACATCAGAAATCTGCATGTGCCGGCACACATCGAAGCGCTGGAACAGCAAATCGAGGATAAAAACCGCGAAAAGAATGCCCTTGTGGCATCGCAAAAATATGAGATGGCCGCCGAATGTCGCGACGTCATTCGCCAAATGAGCGAGCAGTTGGAACAGGCCAAACAGGCTTGGATGCAATCCTCGGCCAACGAGCGTATAACAGTATCGGCCGACGATGTAGCAACCACCGTGGCCATGATGTCGGGCGTGCCGGTGCAGCGCATAGCGCAAGCCGAAAGCGAGCGGTTGCTACAAATGAAGGAGACCCTGCAACGGCAAGTCATTGGCCAAGATGCCGCCATCGCCAAGATTGTGCGCTCGATTCAGCGTAGTCGCGTGGGGCTGAAAGACCCGAACCGCCCGATAGGGTCGTTCATCTTTTTGGGTCCGACAGGCGTCGGCAAAACCTATCTGGCCAAACGTTTAGCCGAGATTATGTTTGGCAGCGCCGATGCCATTATCCGTGTCGATATGAGCGAATTTATGGAAAAATTCAGCGTATCGCGTTTGGTGGGCGCACCTCCGGGCTATGTAGGATACGAAGAAGGCGGTCAACTGACCGAAAAAGTGCGGCGCAAGCCCTACTCCATCGTGCTGCTCGACGAGATAGAAAAAGCACATGCCGACGTTTACAACATGCTGCTGCAAGTGTTGGACGAAGGTCATTTGACTGACAGTTTGGGACGCAAAATCGATTTCAAAAACACCATCATCATCATGACATCGAACGTGGGAACGCGCCAACTCAAGGAATTTGGACACGGTGTCGGATTTGTGCAGCCAAACGCTTCGAGCGAACAATATGCGCAAGGTGTGATACAAAAAGCGCTATCGAAAACATTCTCGCCCGAATTTTTGAACCGCATCGACGATGTTATTATTTTCGAACAGTTGAACCGCGACGCCATTTGCAAAATCATCGATTTGGAACTCGACAATGTCTATAAACGCGTTGGCAACATCGGTTTGACACTGCACTTGACCGACGAAGCCAAAAACTTTTTGGCCGACAAAGGTTACGATGTGCAATATGGTGCGCGCCCGTTGAAACGCGCCATTCAGAACTATCTCGAAGACCCGTTGGCCGAATATCTATTGGCTACGCCCACGCATTCGGGCACCGTGTTGCATGTCGTATGCGACCAAGAACACCAAAAATTGTGCATTACCGGCGAACAGGAAAACTGACAAATTGTCAGTTTTTGCGCATAATGTGCTGAAATAGTGGTTGGCAAACTTTTTGATAGTAAGAGGTTGCCAACTTAATTTTGCAAATAAAACAAAAACATATACAATCATGACAAAATCCAAAAAGAAACACGATCAAGCAGCTGACGCGGCAACCATCGACACAACACAAGCCACACAGCCGACAGCTGACGCCACCGAGTCCGCCGCAAACGACACATCGGTCGAAACACCGCAAAACGCATTCGAAGAGAAGTACAACGAACTGAACGACAAACACTTGCGTCTGATGGCCGAATTCGACAACTACCGCAAACGCATGATGCGCGAGCGTGCCGATTTGATAAAAAATGCGTCGGAACGCGTGGTGGTAGAGTTGCTGCCGATAATCGACGATTTCGAGCGCAGCCTGAAAGCGATGGAAACCGCCGAAGATGTGGCAGCTGTTACCGACGGTGTGAATCTGATCTACCAAAAAATACTGACTCTGTTGAAACAACAAGGCGTTACGGTCATTGAGACCGAAAACCAGCCATTCAACGAAGAGCGCCACGAAGCCGTAACAACCATTCCGGCACCAACCGAAGACCTCAAAGGCAAAATCATCGATTGCGTGCAAAAAGGCTATCAGATGAACGACAAAGTCATCCGATTCCCAAAAGTCGTTGTCGGCCAGTGATTTACAGACAATTTTAATTCCGTTACATCATGGAAAAAAGAGATTATTACGAAGTGCTTGGCGTATCGAAAACTGCGTCGGCCGACGAAATAAAAAAGGCTTACCGCAAAAAAGCCATCGAGTTTCACCCCGACAAAAATCCGGGCGACAAGGTGGCCGAAGAGAAATTTAAGGAGGCCGCCGAGGCATACGAGGTGCTGAGCGACCCCGACAAACGCGCACGTTACGACCAATTCGGACATGCAGGCGTGGGCGGCAACGGCGGATTTGGCGGAGCCGGCGGTATGAACATGGATGACATATTCCAACATTTCGGCGACATTTTCGGCGGCCATTTTGGCTTTGGTGGCGGCGGTTTCAGCGATTTCTTTGGCGGCGGCGGTGCGCGTGGCGGACGGCGTATGCGCAAAGGCAGCGACTTGCGGGTGAAAGTCAAACTGACATTGGCCGAAATAGCCACCGGCACCGAGAAAAAAATCAAAGTCGGCAAATACGTGGCATGCTCGCATTGCGACGGCACCGGCTCGCGCGACGGACACACCAAAACATGTTCTAATTGCCACGGATCGGGCTATGTAACCCAAGTACAACGCACCATTCTTGGTCAGATGCAGACACAGGCTCCGTGTCCCGTATGCGGCGGCGAAGGCCAAGTCATTGCCGATAAATGTCCGCATTGCAGCGGCGAAGGCGTAGTGCGCGGCGACGAAATAATCACCATCAAAATACCGGCCGGCGTAGCCGAAGGCATGCAACTGTCGATGAGCGGCAAAGGCAACGCTGCACGACACGGCGGCGTGAATGGCGATTTGCTGATAGTGATTGAAGAAGAAAAACACCCGGAGTTGATTCGCGACGACAACGACCTGATTTACAACCTTTTGCTTCCACTGCCGACCGCCGTTTTGGGTGGTACGGTCGAGATTCCGACCGTCGATGGCAAGGTGAAAGTAAAAATCGACAAAGGCACTCAACCGGGCAAAGTGCTGCGGTTGCGCGGCAAAGGTCTGCCGGACGTAAATCGCTATGGAACAGGCGATTTGTTGGTGAATGTAGGCGTTTACATTCCCGAAAGTCTGTCGTCGGACGAGCGCAAACTGTTTGAAAAATTGGAAGAATCCGACAACTGCAAGCCGTCGGCCTCGGCCAAAAATAGTTTCTTCGCGCGTTTTAAGCAGATGTTCGACTAACGGCGACCACCATACACACACAATGAAGGCACCTCAAAACGGTGCCTTTTTCTTATGCGCGTCGCGCCAAGCGCATCATTTGGTCTTGTACAATCTTTTGTGTATCAAGTAGTTGTCTGACGACAGTCATCACTTGGTCTTCGTCTTCGTTCAAGGTTTCGACAAGTGTGTTGATGGAGCAAGGCGCCGTGTCGAGTTGTTGCAAAATGTGCTGTTCCAACTGCCGGAATCGTTGCGTTTCGAGGTCGCGTTTTCGGCGCGCAATGCAAGTGTCGCACAGGCCGCAATCGTGCGAGGCTGTTTCGCCAAAGTAGTTGAGCAGCAAACGACTACGACACAAATCCTGTTCGTTGGCATATTGCAGCACGGCTTCGATGCGCCGCACATAGCGTTCGTGCCGATCTTCGTACACACTCTTCGGTATGTACAACTTCTCGCTGTCGGCGCGCGCTTGCGTGTAGATGAGCAACGGCGTTTTTTTGAACGGGATATATTTCACAATGCCGTTGTTCGCCAACAGTTTCAGTTGTTCGTACACTTGTTGTCGGTTCCAACCGAGGCGCTGCCCGATAATCTCCTCGTTGATGTGCACAGCGTCGGCAAAAACGCCTGTGTATGAGCGCAATAGCACTTCGATGAGGCGGTCTGCATCGCCATTTTGTGTTCTGAACTCGTACAAGCGGTCGCGCTCGACAACGAACATCAATTTCGAAGGATTGTCCATTTCGTCGGTCAGTTCGATATAGTCGGATAACTCCAACATTTTCAGCGCATTGTATGTCGGGTTGAGCGGCAGCCGGCACGTTTGGCAAAACTCTTGCAGATTGAATGGGAATACAGCCTCGAATCCCGACCCGACCCCGACTTCGTAATAATCGGCCAAGCATTGATACACTTTTGCCATAAACTCTTTCGATGGAAATTCGTCGGCAATGCGCTTGCGCAGTTTGGTTTCGTCGGTTTTGTTGTAGAGCAGAATGGCAAAGGCGCGTTTTTCGTCGCGTCCGGCGCGTCCGGCCTCTTGGAAATAGGCTTCGAGCGTATCGGGCAGGTCGATGTGTACCACGGTACGTACATCGGGTTTGTCGATGCCCATGCCGAAAGCGTTTGTCGAAACGATGACCCGACACGCGCCGCTTTTCCATGCCTCTTGTTTACGGTCTTTCTCGTCGTTGTCGAGACCGGCGTGGTAGTAGTCGGCCGAAATGTTGTTCGACAGCAGAAAGTCGGCAATCTCTTTGGTGCGTTTGCGGCTGCGCACATACACCACCGATGTGCCGGGCACGCGCTGCAAAATATGCAGCAGTTGTTCGAGTTTGTCCTCGACATTGCGCACGACATAGGTCAGATTGGAGCGCTCGAAACTTTTGCGGAAGACATTTTTTTCGGCAAAATGCAATTTCTCCTGAATATCGTCCACCACTTCGGGCGTAGCGGTGGCTGTCAGCGCCAAGACAGGCACGCCGGGCAGCAACTCGCGGATGTCGGCAATTTTGAGGTACGACGGTCGAAAATCGTAGCCCCACTGCGAGATGCAGTGCGACTCATCGACCGCTATCATACTGATTTTTAATGACTTGATGCGCATTTTGAACAATTCTGTGCCTAATCGTTCCGGCGACACGTACAAAAATTTGTAATCGCCGTAAGCGCAGTTGTCGAACGCAGTCAGAATTTCGCCTTGCGACATGCCCGAATAGATGGCTGTGGCTTTGACACCGCGAGCGCGCAAATTTTCCACTTGGTCTTTCATCAGGGCGATGAGCGGCGTTACAACGATGCAAAGGCCGTCGAGCGCCAACGCCGGCACCTGAAACGTGATAGATTTGCCGCCGCCGGTCGGCATCAGCCCGAGCGTATCGCGACCGCTGCCCACAGAGGAGATGATGTCGAGTTGCAAGGCACGAAAATCGTCGTAGCCCCAATATTTTTTCAGTATGTCGTGATAGACGGACACGGCAAATTATCCTCCGACAATTAAGACTCCAAAATGGCGGCGTTCATAAAGTCGTTGAACGGTTTCATGGCCTGACACATCGGCAATAGATTTTCAAAAAAATCGGGAGCGCACACTTCGTCGTCCGTGAAATGATGTTCCACAATAAACTCCTTGAATTTCAGATATTTAGCAGCAAGCGAATCGGCCGAGAAACCTTGTGGCACACGTTGCAGGGTGTTATAGGCGACGACCGTTCCGAAATGTTGTCGGAAATCGTCGGCAGCGATGATACGTTCAAACTCATCGAAATCGATGTCGATGGCCGTGCGCACGCGCTTCAGTGTCTCTTTGTCGGGACAATAGACACCACCGCACAGTGCAGAATGTCCGGGTTCGAGGTGCAGATAGTAGCCGCTCAAGATGCTGCGATGCCCGCCTTGCGCACAAATGTAGGTGCCGAAATGGCGTTTGTACGGACTTTTGTCGGGCGAGAAACGCGTGTCGCGATAGATGCGAAACAGACACTCTTTCGGTTCGAGGTAGCGCACCGTGTCGTCGAACCGGGCGATGTGCGCAATGAGCCAAGCCGTCGTATCGAGCAGATGCGCACGCGCCGCGTCGTAACGCGCCTTGTTGGCCTGAAACCACGGACGCATGTTGTTGTCGCGCAAATCGGACAAAAACGCCAATATTTCGCGATTCTTATTTTCCATGTTCGCTGATGACAAAACGTGCAGTCAGGCGGTTGCGTTGCTCGACAAACACAAGTTTTTCGCCCACCAATTTATCCACAATCTCTTTGGTGTAGTGGCGTATGGTTATCAACTCCACATCGGTGTTGTACAGCACTTCGTATTCGTCCTGAAATTCGGCGACAAGATTTTTGAAAATGGCCGGATTGTAGTCGATGCAGAGCGAAAAACTGATGGCCGACGTCTGTATCAGGCTGACTTTGGTGCGATAACTTGCCAAGATGGCAAAAATTTTGCTCAACTTCTCTTCGGCTATGAACGAAAAGTCGCGCGGCGTCAGTGTGAGCAGCACCTGATTGGCCTTGTTGATGTACACCGGCGGCAGGTCGAGTTTGCCAATCACCTCTTCGATGACAGAGCCGGGCTGCGTCGGGTCGATGAACGAGCGCACAAGCAGCGGAATGCGTTTGTTCTGAATCGGTTTCACAGTCTTCGGGTGAATGACACTTGCGCCGCAGTACGACAGTTCGATAGCCTCTTTGTACGACAATTTCGGAATCACCTGCACCTCGGTGTAACGTTTCGGGTCGGCATTCATCACGCCCGGCACATCTTTCCAGATGGTAACACTTTCGGCATCGAGCAGATTGGCCAGCAACGCCGCCGTGTAGTCCGACCCTTCGCGTCCGAGCGTGGTGGTTTGGTTTGTCAGCGTGCCGGCGATGAATCCTTGCGTAACGTACAAGTCGTAATTGACGAAATTGAACACATCGTTTATCAGTCGGTGCGACAGTTTCATGTCCACGTTGCCTTCGCGGTAGTTGTCGTCGGTTTTCAGGTAGTTGCGTATATCGACAAACTTGACACGCACGCCCTGCGTGTGCAGATACGCCGCCACGATGGTGGTCGAAATCAGTTCGCCGTACGACACGATGCGGTCGTATTCGTAGTCGTAACTGAGCGATGGTTTCAGCGCGAGGTCGGCACGCAAATTGCCATAGAGTTGCGCCAACTGTTCATCGACAGCATAGCGATTTTGGGGTGTAAACAGTTCATCGACGATGGCGTTGTGATAGTCCACCACAGCCTCGATACAGGCTTCGAGGTCGGGCTTACGGTTGAAGAAACTATCCAACACAGCCTCCAACGCGTTGGTCGTTTTGCCCATGGCCGACACCACCACCACCAATTTGTCGTTTGCGCCGCCCACAATGCGACACAGATTGCAAACGCCTTCGGCATTTTTGACCGATGCGCCACCAAATTTGTAAATCTTCATAATATATTCAACGAGTTATGATATGTCAGTACAATTTGCAAAAATACGAAATAATTTCAAAAAACACGCCATACAATCGGGCATATTTATCAACAATCGCCCACGACGAACAACACCGCAACGCAGCAAATCGGTGCACGGTGCATTTTTTTTGCCAAAAAGTTTGCACACTCCAAAAAATAGTCGTACCTTTGCAATCCGTTTCGTGTAGCCGCTGATGCGGAAAAGAGATGCCCATGTATGCTGCACTAATGTTTATTGTAAAAACCTAACAATCAATGGATTTAATTAAAGTTGCGGAACAAGCTTTCGCAGTAGAGACAAATTTTCCTTCGTTCAAAAGTGGCGATACCATCACGGTGGCCTATCGCATCAAAGAGGGTAACAAAGAGCGTATTCAGCAGTATCGCGGTATCGTGATTAAAATTGTCGGCCACGGCGACAAAAAACGTTTCACGGTACGCAAAATTTCCGACAACGTCGGTGTTGAACGTATTTTCCCAATCAACTCGCCATTCATCGAGAAAATCGAGGTGAACAAAGTTGGTAAAGTGCGTCGCGCCAAACTGTATTACCTGCGCAACCTCACCGGTAAAGCAGCACGCATTCGCGAAAAACGCATCTGATTGTTGCGTCCCCTTTGTTGAGGATAAAAAATCGACTCCCATTCCTGCGAATGGGAGTTTTTTTTTTGTTGGGCTTCCGCCACGGCGGACACAATAAATCCTTGCAGCAGGTTGTTGCAAGGATTTATTTGTTGGCGGTTTGCGACTACGTTTATTTGCAGGCGCAACGCGGTTTCAACTGTTTGAAGAAGTCGTTGCCTTTGTCGTCCACCAAGATGAATGCAGGGAAATCCTCCACTTCGATTTTCCAGATGGCTTCCATGCCGAGTTCGGGATATTCGACGCACTCTATCGATTTGATGTTGTTTTGTGCGAGTATGGCAGCCGGTCCGCCAATCGACCCGAGGTAGAATCCGCCGTGTTTTTTGCAGGCGTCGGTTACAGCCTGACTGCGATTGCCTTTGGCCAGCATTATCATCGAGCCGCCGTGGTCTTGGAACTCATCGACATACGGGTCCATGCGTCCGGCTGTGGTTGGTCCCATCGAGCCGCACGCCATGCCGGCGGGTGTTTTGGCCGGTCCGGCATAATAAATAGGGTGATCTTTGATGTACTGCGGCAGGTCTTCGCCGGCGTCGAGGCGTGCTTTCAGTTTGGCGTGTGCGATGTCGCGCCCCACGATGATGGTGCCGTTCAGGCTCAAGCGCGTGGCCACCGGATATTTTGTCAGTTCGGCCAGCACGTTTTTCATCGGTTGGTTCAGGTCGATGCGCACGGCATCGCCTTCGCCGGCGGCGCGCAACTCTTCGGGAATCAGGCTGCCGGGGTTATCGTCCATTTTTTCGATCCAGATGCCGTCTTTGTTGATTTTGCATTTGATGTTGCGGTCGGCCGAGCAACTGACGCCCAAGCCGATAGGGCAACTTGCGCCGTGGCGCGGCAGGCGTATCACGCGGATGTCGTGTGCCATGTATTTGCCGCCGAATTGTGCGCCGAGTCCGATGCGGTGCGCCTCGTCGAGCAGGCGTTGTTCGAGTTCGATGTCGCGGAAAGCGCGTCCGTATTCGTTACCCGTGGTCGGCAGTTCGTCATAGTAGTGTGTCGAAGCGAGTTTTACGGTCAACAGATTTTTTTCGGCCGAGGTACCGCCGATGACAAAGGCGATATGATAAGGCGGGCAGGCGGCGGTGCCGAGCGTTTTCATTTTTTCGACCAAAAACGGCACGAGTGTGTCCGGATTTTGGATGCGCGCTTTCGTCTCTTGATACAAATAGGTTTTGTTGGCCGAGCCGCCACCTTTGGTTACACACAGAAAGCGGTACTCCATGCCTTCGGTAGCTTCGATGTCGATTTGCGCCGGCAAGTTGCATTTGGTGTTCACCTCGTCGTACATGTTGAGCGGCGCATTTTGCGAATAGCGCAGATTCTCTTCGGTGTAGGTTTTGAACACGCCGAGCGACAAAGCCTCTTCGTCGCAGTAGCCGGTCCACACCTGTTGGCCTTTTTCGCCGTGAATGATGGCTGTGCCGGTATCCTGACAGAGTGGCAGTTTGCCTTTGGCGGCCACTTCGGCATTGCGCAAGAATGTCAGTGCCACATATTTGTCGTTGTCGCTGGCTTCGGGGTCGCGCAAAATTTTGGCCACCTGTTCGTTGTGCGAACGGCGCAGCAAGAACGACACATCGCGAAAAGCGGCATTCGCCATGGCCGTCAAGCCCTCTTTTGCAATTTTCAAAATAGGTTTACCTTCGAATTCGCCCACCGACACATAGTCGCGTGTCAGCAGGTAGTATTCGGTTTTGTCCTCGCCGAGCGGGAACATCGGTTGGTAATGAAATTCTGTTGCCATAACAATATTCTGATTTTGTGATAAAAATTCGATGTTGCAAAGGTACAAAATATGTGCGAATGTACCAACAACGATTGAAAAGAAAAAACAAAGAGCCGAGATTTTACCCCCAACCCATTAAACTTTGAAACTCTTAAACCCTTAAACGTTAAACTTTTGCACTTTTTTATTTTGCACTTTGCACTATTTTTACTATCTTTGCAGCGAAAAAAAAATGAACAATTATAAAAAATATATTCACAACAATGAAAACTGCACAATTCAAACGGCTCGTCACGACATTCCTGCTCGTGGCGGCAATGGCTATGCCTAAGATGGCATGGGCGGAGATTACGCCACAACAGCCAAGTGGTAATGGAACTGCCGATAGTCCTTATCAGATTGGGACTCCTGAAGAGCTCTATTGGTTTGCGGCTCTTGTAAACGGAAAGCTTACTGATGTAGACCAAAATACAAGTGCCTGTGCTGTGCTGGTATCAGACATCACAGTAAATAATAATCTATTGAACAGTCTGGATGAATATGGTAATCCAACTGGTACAGTAACAATTGAATCTTGGACTCCTTTTGGATACTACAATAGCAATACTGATAAAGCATGTTATTCAGGCACATTTGATGGTCAAGGACATTCAATTAATGGATTATATCGCAAACAGCCCGATGAAGGTAAAATTTCTTTTTGTGGTGTCATAGGAGGAGGTACAATCAAGAATGTTGCAATTATAGATTCCTATTTTGAAGGAAAATTTGATGTTGGAGGTATTACTGGCCTTTCCTATGTTAGTGGCACAATTATAAACTGTCTATATCATGGTATTGTCAAAGGTAATAGAATGGTTGGAGGTATTTGCGGAGCAGTTTATGATATTACGATCTCAGATTGTTTTTTTAATGGGGAAATAAGGAAATTTGGTGACAACCAACAATATTTTGGTGCAATATGTGGCTACTCTGCGAATGCGAACCATTTCAAGAACTGCGTATATAATAAAGACTTGTTCGATGGATATGCAATAGAGGATGGGACACTCGAATCTTGCACTTTAACAAGTGTCACAGGTATGACCACAGAAGAAATCGCGAGTGGCAAGGCAACCCATTGGCTGAACAGATATCAATTTGGCGATGGTAGTATAGGCTGGCATCAGAATATTGATAATGGTAAAACAAAAGATGCCTATCCTGTCTTGGACAATACACACGGAGTCGTCTATACAAGCCAGCCATGTCCATCTTCAGGGACTTTCTCAAATACAAAACCCTCATCCTCTGAAGTACAACACAGTTGGGATACAGATAACGTATGTACAAAGTGCGGAAAGACCAAGGATGTGTTTGATTTGGTAGAAGGATTTCAAGAGCCATCACAAGTAGATGGTGTCTATCAGATTAGTACGAAAGGTGAACTGTATTGGTTTACAGCCCTTGTAAACGGGAGTGGTTTACTTACAGATGGAACACCTCCTAACAACTCTGCCAATGCTGTGTTGACAAGTGACATCACAGTAAATTCTAATGTATTGGACGAAAGTGGCAACCTTGGTGGAACATCAGATACACGCCTCGATTGGATTCCTGTCGGCAATTCGGATAGACCATATACCGGCACATTTAACGGGCAAGGACATACCATTAGCGGATTGTATTTTAACGATAGTTCGAAGAATTATGTAGGACTATTCGGTGAGCTACGAAAAGGAAAGATTCAGAATACAGGAATTGTGGATTCGTATTTTAATGGCAAAAATAATGTAGGAGGATTGTGCGGAGAATACTATAACGGTTCCATAAGTTACTGTTACAATACAGGTGCTGTTAGCGGTAATTCCTATGTAGGCGGCTTGTGCGGATATGCCTATAACAGTTCCATAAGTTACTGTTACAATACAGGTGCGGTTAGCGGTAGTCTCTATGTCGGCGGCTTGTGCGGAACTACTAATACCAATAGTTCCGGCACAATCTCAAACTGCTACTTCGATAACAATAAATGCAACAAAGATGCAGTCGAAGGTAATGTCGGCACTCTCACTGTCATCAACACCTCGGGAAAAACCACAGAAGAGTTTGCAAGCGGCGAGGTGTGCTATCTGTTAAATGGTAGTAGGTCAACAGGAACGACGGAGAATCCACTTGTCTGGTATCAGAATCTTTCAGAAGGAGGGGATGCATGTCCTGTACTTAAGAGGACTGGCAATAATACTGTATATCTTAATAATCATTATTCATGCAGTTGCGAACCTGGAAACCCAACTACTTGTTATACCAATGATAACCAAGACATTTACGACCCACATTCATGGGAAAATGGCTTTTGTGCCAAGAATTCTTCTGTGTGTCAACCAGCGGAGCAGAACACAGATGGAGTTTATGAAATCAGCAATGCTGGCCAGCTCTATTGGTATGCAAAACTCATAAACGATAATGATAATATATACGCTTGTGCTGTATTAACCAATGATATAACAGATAATGAAGGGGATGTTGCAGGATGTAATGGAGCAAAAAAAGATACTTGGAGACAATGGGAAGTTATATGCAATTCATCTTATTATCATGGAACTTTTGACGGACAATGCCATACTATTAGTGGCCTCTTTGGCTATGGATTCATAGGCAAAAATGAAGGTACTATAAAAAACCTCATTATTTCCAATTCTTATTTATTTAAATACTATTCGAAAGGAGGTATATGTAATGAAAATTATGGTACAATTTCAAGATGTACATTCTCTGGAACATTAGTGGGACAAGCAGATCTAATGGGAGCAACAGACAAATATTATATAGGTGGTATCTGTGGACTAAATCAAAATATAATTGAGGATTGCTATGTCAAAGATAATATTCAATTCAGTACAGCAACCCCTAACTCAAATAATAAACTCTATGTTGGTGGTATATCAGGGGGGAACGCAGTATATGGCAAAATAGAAAATTGCTATAATATGGCGAATATTACATGTCAAACAACAGTCAACACACCATTTATTAAAAGTGGTATTTGTGGGTGGAATACAGATAATGCGGTTACCACCAACTGCTATTACCTCACAGGAACCGCAGACTACGGAATAGGGGAAACCGTTGATGTCAAAGGTTCTGTAGAAGCGGTCTCTTCTGAAAAATTTGCCAGCGGAGAAGTGGCATATCTTCTCCAAAGCGGTCAGACAGCTGACGAAAACGGAGTAACTCCGGAAGTCTGGGGACAGATCATCGGCACAGACCCTTATCCCGTTCTTGGCGGATTGCCGGTATATTTTAGAGATGAGGTTTACACCAATACTTATGGCATACTGACAATAGGTACTCAAACAATTACCGCATCAAATGCTCCGCTTGTATGGTATGAGTTTACCCCGTCCGAAACCGGTTCATATCAATTCAGCAGCACGCAACTGACAGCGGGCAATCTGTACGTCAATACAACCCGGAGCGAGAGCGACTACACGAACATTGCAACTTCGCCGACCTACAATTTAGAGGCTGCAACTACCTATTATGTGGCAGTAAGTGGTGCTCCCGGAAGTTACGACTTGACGATTACCCGAATTAATAATACCCCCACTGCGATAGAAACGGTAACGACATTGCAAATTTATGCAGTTGACGGCCGCATCGTGTGCGAGGGCGAGTTCCGCATCTACGACCTGCTCGGCCGCGATGTAACGCGCCTAAACGGCTCGCTGAGTGGCGTTTACGTAGTAAAAACCACCGATGCTGCACAAAAAGTGGTGGTGAAATAAGAAAGCCCCCCAACCCCCTAAAGGGGGAGTAGCGTTAGAACGAGGAGTGAGGAACTTGTGCCTTGCTCCTTGTTGTTTTACGCGCTAAAAGGAGTTTTTGTTTGTTTCTGCTTTTGTGTGAAAGTCCCCTTTAGGCAGGGAGGGTTTGGAAGGTAGAAATATAGAACCGAGAGCATAGATGTAAGCGCATAAATTTGTAGGGACGCACCTTGGTACGTCCCTACGTTGTTACATGTATATCGTTGTCGGATTACAGAAACTTCTTTTCGAACTCCTGCATACAGGCAACCAACGCTTGCACATCGCTCAGTTCGCAGGCGTTGTACAGGCTGGCGCGGAAACCACCAACCGAGCGGTGCCCTTTGATGCCGACCATGCCGTGTGCCTTGGCAAATTCGAGAAATTCGGCTTCGTGTTCTTTGTATTCGGGCTGCATCACAAAGCAGACATTCATCAGCGAGCGGTCTTCGCGTGCCGCCGTGCCGACAAAGAGTTTGTTGCGGTCGATTTCGTTGTAGAGCAAATCGGCTTTCTCGCGGTTGCGACGCTGCATGGCCTCTACACCACCCATTTCCTTAATCCATTTCAGGGTTTCGTGCATCACAAAGATGGAGAACACCGGCGGAGTATTGAACATGGAGTTGTTTTTGGGTTCGGCGCCGATGTGCGTGCGATAATCGACCATCGTCTGCAGCGGTCGGCCGGCCTGTCCGAGCAAATCTTTGCGCACAATGACGAAAGCCACGCCGGCAGGTCCCACATTTTTTTGTGCACCGCCGTAGATGAGCGCGTATTTCGTTACATCTACCGGACGGCTCATGATGTCGGAACTCATATCGGCCACGAGATTGACCGGGCAATCGAGGTCGGTATGAATTTCGGTGCCATAAATGGTGTTGTTTGTAGTGATGTGAAAATAGTCGGCATCAGTCGGCACGACATAGTTTTTCGGGATGTAACTATAGTTTTTGTCTTCGGACGAGGCCACTATTTCGACGTCGCCATAGAATTTTGCCTCTTTGGCGGCCTTTTTTGCCCAAACGCCTGTTTGCAGATAAGCGGCTTTGCTTTTCAGCAGGTTGGCCGGCACAGTAAAGAATTGTGTCGAAGCGCCACCGCCGAGAAACAGCACGGCATATTCGTCGGGAATGTTGAGCAGTTCGCGCCACAGTTGTTCGGTTTCGGCCATGATGCGTTCCCAGCCCGGCGTGCGGTGCGAAATGGACAAGATGCTCACGCCCGTATTATCAAAATCGCGAATGGCAGCAATGGCTGCGTCGATAGCCGGTTGCGGCAATTTGCAGGGTCCGGCATTAAAAATATGTTTTTCCATATCGTTTGTAAAGAAGGTGATACATTTTTTGTTGGGACAAAATTACTCATTTTTTCTGACACTGCCAACTTTCTCACGCGAAAAGAGACGCCACCTTCCGTGTACGAAAGTTTGCGTCTCGTTTTCGGTCAAGTGCAAGTGCTTCGGTTCCCCTTATACGATGCCTTGTGCCAGCATGGCTTTGGCCACTTTGAGGAATCCGGCCACATTGGCGCCTTTCACGTAGTTGATATAGCCGTCGGGTTGGCGACCGTGTTTCACGCATTGCGCATGTATGTCGGCCATGATTTGATGCAAACGCGTATCGACTTCGTCGGCCGACCAACTGATGTGCATGGCATTTTGTGTCATTTCAAGTCCCGATGTTGCCACGCCGCCGGCGTTCACGGCTTTGCCCGGAGCGAACAGCACTTTGTGTTCGACGAACAGGTCGATGGCTTCGGGCGTGCAGCCCATGTTCGACACCTCGCCTACGCAAAGAACTTGATTGTCAATTAGTTGGCGTGCATCTTCGCCATTCAGTTCGTTTTGTGTGGCGCATGGCAGAGCCACATCTACCTTCACTTCCCACGGTTTGTGTCCCGGTACAAATTTTGCGCCGAATTTTTCGGCATACGGAGCCACCACGTCGTTGCATGTGGCGCGCAATTCGAGCATATAGTCGATTTTTTCGCCGGAGATGCCGTCTTCGTCGTAGATATAGCCATCAGGTCCTGAAATAGTTACAACTTTGGCGCCGAGTTGTGTGGCTTTGGTTACTGCGCCCCACGCCACATTGCCGAAGCCCGACACCGCCACCGTCTTGCCTTTCAGCGAGTGACCGGCCGTTTCGAGCATTTGGTTGACGAAATAGAGTGCGCCGAAACCGGTTGCTTCGGGGCGCACAAGCGATCCGCCAAATTCGAGGCCTTTGCCGGTGAGAACGCCGGTGTTTTCGCGCGCCAACTTTTTGTACATGCCATACAGGTAGCCGATTTCGCGACCGCCTACGCCGATGTCGCCGGCAGGCACGTCGGTGTCGGGACCGATTTGGCGCCACAACTCCAACATAAATGCTTGGCAGAAACGCATCACTTCGGCATCCGATTTGCCTTTCGGGTTGAAGTCGGAGCCGCCCTTGCCACCGCCCATCGGCAGCGTGGTCAGCGCGTTTTTGAACGTTTGTTCAAAGCCCAAGAATTTCAGAATCGACAGATTGACCGAGGGGTGGAAACGCAGGCCGCCTTTGTAGGGCCCGATGGCATTGTTGAACTGAATGCGGTAGCCCAAATTGACCTGCACATTGCCGCGGTCGTCGGTCCAAGCCACACGAAACGTGGAAATGCGGTCGGGTTCGACCATGCGTTCGATGATTTTTGCTTTTTCGAACTCGGGATGTTTGGCGTAAACGTCCTCAATCGACAGCAGCACTTCGCGCACTGCCTGCAAATACTCGCGTTCGCCGGGGTGTTTTGCCTCGAGCGCGTTCATTAAATTTTGTACGTCCATGATGGTATTATTTTGAAAATTAAGGTTATACGTTCAATCGGAACATCTTTGCCCGATAGTGTAATAATTCAATGGCAAGTTTAGCAATAATTTTTAATCTGCGCAAACTTTTTGCGAAAAATTTTCCGTATTTTTGCAAAATCAAAATTTTCGGTCATGTCAAACAACGCGCTCAACATCGGGAAACTCTATTTCAAGGACACCTCGTTTGCTCATTTGATGAACAAACGTATCTACAACGTACTGCTTGTTGCCAGCAACTACGACGCGTTTACGCTGGAGGAGGACGGTCGCATCGACGAACAGATTTTCAACGAATACCACTCGCTGAATCTGCGTTATCCGCCGCGCTTTACGTTGGCCAACAGCGAGAATGCCGCCACACGCCTGCTGCATCAGCGGCCGTTCGACCTTGTCATTCTGATGCCGAACAACGAGAGCATCGACACGTTTGAGTACTCCAAAACGGTCAAACAGAATTTTCCGGAACTGCCGGTGGTGCTGCTGACGCCTTTTTCGCGTCAGATGACCGAACTGCTGCGCAACAAAGACCTGAGCGCCATCGACTATGTGTTCAGTTGGTTGGGCAACAGCGATTTGCTGCTCGCCATCATCAAACTGCTCGAAGACCTGATGAACGTAGAAGCCGACGTGGCATCGGTGGGCGTTCAAATCATCTTGCTGGTCGAAGATTCGGTGCGTTTCTACTCGTCGTTTCTGCCGCATGTATATAAAGTGGTGTTCACACAGTCGCGGTCGTTTATGACCGAAGCGCTGAACGAGCACGAGCAGATGTTGCGCATGCGCGGTCGCCCGAAAGTGATGCTGGCGCGGTCGTACGAAGAGGCGCTCGGCATTTACGAAAAATACCGCAGCAACATTCTCGGCGTCATTTCCGATGTCGATTTTCCGCACAACGGCGAAGTGCAAAAAAACGCCGGCGTCGAACTCTGCCGACACATACGCATGTGCGACCCGTTTTTGCCGCTCATCTTGCAATCGTCGGCGGCCGACAACTACCAACACGCCGAACTGCTGCGCGGATCGTTTATCAACAAAAACAGCAAAACCCTCGACCTCGAACTGCGCGATGCCATCATCACCAAATTCGGATTTGGCGATTTTGTGTTCCGCGACCCTGCCACCGGCGCACAAGTAGCCGTGTGCCGCAACCTGAAAGACCTGCAAAACCAGATTTTTCAGATACCGGGCGATTCGCTCTACAACCATCTGGCACACAACGATGTATCGCGCTGGCTCTCCTCGCGCGCCATGTTCCCGCTGGCCGAATTTCTGCGACAACTATCCATCGAGCATGTGCGCAACATCGACGCCGCACGACAGATTATTTTCAACGCCATAGTCGATTACCGACGCATCAAAAACCGCGGCGTCATTGCGGTGTTCCTGCGCGACAGGTTCGACTCGTACTCCAACTTTGCCCGCATCGGCGATGGCTCGCTCGGCGGCAAGGCGCGCGGTTTGGCATTCATCGACGCTATGCTGAAACGCAACGAAAACGACATGGAATTTGCCAACACCACCATCAACATTCCGCGCACGGTGGTACTCTGCACCGACGTGTTCGACGAGTTTATGACCTCGAACAACCTCTACCCCATCGCCCTGAGCGATGCGCCCGACGAAGAGATTCTCAACGCTTTTCTCGAAGCAAAACTGTCGAAACACCTATTGGGCGACCTCTACGCCATGCTCACCACCATCAAAGGGCCTATCGCCATACGGTCGTCGAGCCTGCTCGAAGATTCTCATTATCAGCCATTTGCCGGCATTTACTCCACCTACATGGTGCCGTTCAGCGAGAACAACAAAACGCACACACTGATGACCGTTTGCGAAGCCATCAAAGCCGTGTACGCCTCGGTGTACTACAAGGACAGCAAAGCCTACATGACCGCCACCAGCAACGTCATCGACCAAGAGAAGATGGCCATTGTGCTGCAAGAAGTCGTCGGGCAGACCTACGGCACACACTACTACCCGTCGCTGTCGGGCGTGGCGCGGTCGCTCAACTTCTACCCCATCGGCAACGAACGCGCCGAAGACGGCGTGGCAAACATCGCTCTCGGGTTGGGCAAATACATCGTCGATGGTGGCACGACACTGCGTTTTTCGCCACGGCATCCGCACAACATACTGCAAACCAGCACACTCGACTTGGCACTGCGCGAAACACAAACCCGTTTCTACGCCATCGACACACACGAAACAACCTTCACGCCCAAAGTGAACGACGGATTCAACCTGCTGAAACTCACCGTCAAAGAGGCCGAACAAGACGGGTCGCTGACCTACATCGCTTCCACATTCGACCCCTACGACCAAGCCATATACGACGGATTGTACGACGGCGGACGCAAAATAATAACCTTTGCCAACATTCTGCAACACGATGCCGTACCGTTGGCCGAAGCCATCGACCACATTTTGGTCATGGGCGAACGCGAAATGGGACGACCCGTCGAAATAGAATTTGCTGCCAACATCAATGCCGCTACCAAACAGTGCCAACTCTATCTGCTACAAATTCGCCCAATAGTCGATAACAAGGAGATGATAAACGAAGACCTGACCACCATTGCCGAAAGCGATGCACTGATTATAGCCAAACAGGCATTAGGGCACGGCATTACCAACGATGTGTGCGACGTGGTGTATGTCAAAACTCAAAACTTTGCACCGGCCAACAACCAACAAACCGCCTACGACATCGCCAAAATCAACGAGCAGATGCAGCGCGACGGCCGACACTACATACTCGTCGGCCCCGGGCGATGGGGCTCGAGCGACCCGTGGCTCGGCATCCCCGTCAAATGGCCGCACATTGCCATGGCTAAACTCATCGTGGAATGTGGGTTGCAAAACTACCGCATCGATCCAAGTCAAGGCACACACTTTTTCCAAAATCTCACCTCGTTCGGCGTGGGATACTTCACCATCAATCCCTACCTCGGCGACGGCCACATCGACTACGCAACACTCGACGCGCTGCCCGCCATCGACGAGACCGAATTTGTGCGACATGTGCGCCTGCCACAACCCGCCATCATCAAAATCGATGGCAAAAAGAGCCTCGGTGTCGTCGTTTGACACCGGCAAAAAATGCTTCAGCAGCAAAATAATCATAAACAAAACGTTGTTAGGCGCAAATTTTGGCGACTTGCCGGCGCGGTGTACGAACTTAATCCGACCAACAGTCGCAGCATTTGTACGGACGACCGCAAAAATAGCATATCGAGTTGGTGAGCAGTGAACAACTTTCAAACTTTTTTTGTATCTTTGCGCCCGATTTTTTAACACAACGACATGAAACCAACCATAGCAATTGTAGCAGGCGGCGACTCGTCGGAATGGCAAGTATCGCTGCGTAGTGCCGCCGGACTGAACGACTTCATCGACAGCGACAAATACACCAAATACATCGTAACCATCGTCGGCAAACGCTGGCAAATAGAACTGCCCGACGGCCGTCAGTTGCCCATCGACAAAAACGACTTCTCGTTCACGCTCGACGGCACCAAAATCACGTTCGACTTTGCCTACATCACCATTCACGGCACACCCGGCGAAAACGGCATCCTGCAAGGCTACTTCCGCCTGATGGGAATCCCGTTCTCGTGCTGCGACGTGCTGGCAGCAGCGCTCACATTCGACAAATATCCGTGCAACCAATATCTGAAAAGTTTCGGCGTCAATGTCGCCAAATCCGTATGGCTGCACCGCGACGACACCGTCAAAGTAGTTGACATCGTCAAAGAAATCGGGCTGCCCTGCTTCATCAAACCATGCGATGGCGGCAGCAGTTTCGGCGTTACCAAAGTCAAACACGTGTCGGACATTATGCCGGCCATCGAAAAAGCCTTTGCCGAAGGCTCCGAAGTGATGGTCGAAGCCCTGATGACAGGCACCGAAGTAACCTGCGGCATGTATCGCACACGCGACAAAGAGGTCGTTTTCCCCATCACCGAAGTGGTTACCGACAACGAATTTTTCGATTACGACGCCAAATACAACGGCCAAGTACAAGAAATAACACCGGCACGCATACCCGACGAATGGGCTAAAGCCATTCAAAACGAAACACGCAAAATCTACACCGCCATCAATGCCAAAGGCATCATTCGGGTCGATTACATCATCGAACCATCGGGCAAAATCAACCTGCTCGAAGTAAACACCACACCCGGAATGACCGCCACAAGTTTCATACCGCAGCAAGTGCGCGCCGCCGGACTCGACATCCGACAAGTGATGACCGACATCATCGACAACGAACTCAACAGCCGACAATAAACCATCGCCGCACCAACCACCGGTTCGACCTACAAAAAGGACGCATTTTATTCTGAATGCGCCCTTTTTTGTGGTTAATTTATAATAAAATTAGTTAAACTTGGTTATTTTTAGCAGCGAATAGGCAAAGTGTAAAAAAAAATAACTATCTTCGCAGCGGTAACAAACTGAAATTCAGACAATCGTGCAAAACTACATCGAACAACAACTAAAACGCCTCAATTGGGACATCGCACCGCAGCAACTCTACCAACCGATTGGCTATGCGCTCGAGAGCGGCGGCAAACGGATTCGCCCGCAATTAGTACTGATGGGTTGCGAACTATTCGGCGGCACACGCGATGCCGCATTACCCGCCGCATTGGCCATCGAGGTATTTCACAATTTCACCCTGCTGCACGACGACATCATGGACAACGCCGACATGCGGCGCGGACGCCCAACCGTACACCGTAAATGGAACGACAACACCGCCATTCTCAGTGGCGATGCCATGATGATAAAAGCCTACGAATTGCTGGAACAACTGTCCGAAAAACAACTCGCGCAAATTCTGCCGCTATTCACCAAAACAGCGCTGCAAGTATGTGAAGGTCAGCAGTTTGATGTCAATTTGGAACTCTGCGAAGAGGCTACAATGGATGAATATTTCGAGATGATTCGCTTAAAAACGGCCGTGCTGCTGGCTGCCGCCCTGAAGATGGGCGCCTTGGTGGCCGGCGCCAACGAATCGGATGCGCAACGGCTGTACGATTTCGGCATCGACATCGGCATCGCATTCCAATTGCGCGACGACTATTTGGACACATTCGGGAATGCCGACACATTCGGAAAACGCATCGGCGGCGACATTGTCTGCGGCAAAAAGACATTCTTGCTCATCACCGCACTCAACAACGCCGACGCCGCACAACGCCAAATGCTCAAGCAAACCATGGCCGACAAGCAACTGAACGAGGCCGAAAAAATTGCCATCGTAACAAAATTTTATCAACAATTCGGAGCCGACAAAGCGTGCGAAAACGCCATCGGCGAACGTTATCAACAAGCACTGAACCATTTGGAGCGCATAACAGGCCATAAAAACGACAAAAAACCACTCGCCGAATTGGCCGCAAAACTCATGGGACGAAACCTCTAACAAACCACAAACAATAACCTTAAAAAAGAAACATGCCATGCCCTATCGTCGCCTACCAAACACCGATCAAGCGCGGTTGCGCGCCTTAGAACGCATCGTCGATATAGACGAGACTTTGCCGGAGTTGCCGCTGTCGTACAAGCAACTGAACGATGCACGCACATCGTATCCGCTGTTTTTGAATTTGGTGCAACTATACAACCAAACATTTGAAAATCAGGTAAATGCCAACAAAAAATACCAGCAAATAGTGCGTAATGCGCGACTCTACATCTCGCACTTCATACAAGTGTTGAACTTGTCGGTCATTCGCGGCGAAATCAAAAAAGAATACAAACGGTTCTACAAATTAGACCCCGATAACTTTACGCTGCCCGACTTGACCAACGAACAAGCCATCACCGATTGGGGACGCAATATCATCGATGGCGAAAACGAGCGTATGCGCAACGGCGGAGCACCACTTCAAAATCCGTCGATTGCCAAAGTGAAAGTGCATTACGACATTTTCAAAGAATACAAAAACAGCCAAAAAGTGCATCAAAGCAGCACGGCACGCAACCTCGAAAACGTGGTCGAGATGCGCAAAAAAATCGACATACTGATTCGCGACATTTGGGACTCGATAGAGAAAAACTACGCCGCGCAACCGCCCTACAAACGCTGGAAAGCCTGCACCGATTGCGGCATTGTGTACTATCTGCGCAAAGGCGAGGAGCCGCTGACGCCCGAAAACGACATCGCGTGAAAACCCGAGATTCGAATAACTAACACACCAACGCCGCACCATTGAATTTCTTTGCCAAGACACCCTTCTTGCGCCTATTCGCATTTTTGGCTACGGGCATCGTTGCCGCCGAATGTTTCGGCTACAATCCGTGGATTGCGCTCGCATCCGCAGCTATCGGTTGCGCACTGATTATCACTGCATTAGTCATCAAAAGCGCCACCATCGAATACCGACTGCGACACATTTTCGGTATCGGCACGGTCGGTGTGTTCGCCGCCATCGGTATGCAGTTGTGGCACACCTTCGACCAACGCGCCACGCTCGATTTCGACCGACAACAAGGCATCTACGAAACCACCATCACCGCAGCACCGATAGAAAAAGAGCGCAGTGTCATGTGCCACGCCCGACTACACAGTTTCAGCGACAGTTGCGGTCAACACGCCACCGCCGGACAAGTGATTTTGTACATCGCCAAAGACTCGGCGGCACTTGCACTGCAACGCGGCACCACACTATTGGTATCGACAGCCATCGGACGGCCGCAACCAAACGGCAATCCCGAAGAATTTGACTACGGCAACTATTTACGCCGTCAAGGCATCGGAGGCACAGGCTATGTGCCGGCCGGCGAGTGGCGCTGTATCAGTCAGCAAACCGACAATTTTTCCATCAGAGGCATAGCCGACGACTGCCGCAGCTACCTCTTGTCCGTCTATCGCAAAATGGGCTTGTCGGGCAACGAGTTTGGCATGTTGGCCGCCCTCACACTCGGCTACAAAGACGCCCTCACACCCGAACTGCGCGAGAGTTTCAGCACCACAGGTGCATCGCACGTTTTGGCTGTCAGCGGCTTGCATGTCGGCATCATCTATGCGGTATTGAATTGGTTGTTGTCGCTCGTTTTTCGCAAAAGCAAACGCAACGAACGCCTCCGTTCGGCCCTTATCATCGTATTTTTGTGGTTCTACGCATTCATTACGGGATTGTCGCCCTCGGTAATGCGCGCCACGGTTATGTTTTCGTTCATGGCATTAGGCGGCCTATTGGGACGCAAATCGCAAACCTACAACACCATCTTTCTGTCGGCGTTCGTATTGCTGCTCTACCGCCCGACATTGCTGTTCGACGTCGGTTTCCAACTCAGTTATAGTGCCGTTTTGGCCATTATCTATTTTCAGCCGCGCATCGTCGGGTTACTGTACATCAAACAGCGTTGGTTGCGCTGGGCGTGGGAACTAACTGCCGTGTCGTTGGCAGCGCAAATCGGCACAGCGCCGCTGTCGGTGTACTATTTTCACCAATTTCCGACCTATTTCCTATTGAGCAACTTTGTAGTGATTCCGGCCGCCACGCTGATATTGTACACCGCTATTTTACTATTTGTCGTGGCATGGATTCCATACCTCGGATTAGCGGTGGCCTGGATACTCAATGCCATCTTGAAATCGATGTATTTCCTCATCACCTGCATCGAAAGTTTACCGCACGCGCTCTCGTTTGTGTGGATCGACGCGTGGCAGGTGTTGTTGCTCTACATCGCCATCGTAGCATGCGGATTTTGTTGTTATCGACTGTCGTTCAACTATTTAGCAACAATGCTCGCCACCATTTTGGCCGTCGTGGGTTTGCAAATTTGGCACAACTACACCTCGCTGACAACCAACGAAGTCGTCGTCTTCAATCACTCGAAAACGGTGATTGTCAACAAAATAACGCGCACCGAAAATCGTGTTCTGACCAACGACAGCCTCGTTGCGCGCCGCACGACATCCGACCATTGGCTACGCTTGTCGGCACCAACGCCCAACTTTGTGTGCGACAGCACGTTAGCATCGAAAGCATTCACTCTCGACGGCCAAACATGGCTGTTACTCGACCGGAATTTGTTCCGCCACAGCACCACCAACCGACAACTTGCCGTCGATTATCTGATTGTAACGCGCGACGTCTATCCTTCGGAAGAATTATTCCTACACATACGCCCGTCCACACTCATCACCACAGGCGATGTATATGCGCGCAACAACGCCAAATTCAGCAAGTTAGCCTCCGACAACGGCATCAACTTCTACGCCGTCAAAGAACAGGGCGCACTACATCTGACCAAATAGAGACCACGCACAAAAAGCGCCGCAAGTATCGACTTGCAGCGCCTCCTTTTGAGTTATGATTACAAAACACTTTTTCGAGTTTTGTGCCGGTTCGCCAAATTATTTGCAGAACAATTTTTTGAACCAATTGCAAATGCAGCAACCTTTGTCGGCTTTTGCATCGCAGGCAGCGGCTTCGGGAGCAGCAACCTCCAAGCACGGACCGGCAGCCACAAGTGCCTTGCCGGCTTCGTTGGTGGTATATTTGCCAAAGTTTTTCACAAAGCGACCTGCCAAATCTTTTGCTTTTTCTTCCCATTGTGCAGCGTCAGCGTAGGTGTCGCGCGGGTCAAGGATTTTCGGGTCAACGCCGGGCAATTCCGTCGGAACCTCGAAATTGAAATAAGGAATCGTTTTGGTAGGAGCGTTGAGAATGTCGCCACCGAGAATAGCATCGATGATACCGCGCGTATCTTTGATAGAGATACGTTTGCCGGTGCCGTTCCAGCCGGTGTTGACAAGGTAGGCTTTCGCACCCGATTTTTCCATTTTCTTCACGAGTTCTTCGGCATATTTCGTAGGATGCAGTTCGAGGAACGCCTGTCCGAAGCAAGCGGAGAAAGTCGGTGTCGGCTCGGTGATGCCGCGTTCGGTGCCGGCCAACTTGGCGGTGAAGCCGGAGAGGAAGTAGTACTTCGTCTGTTCGGGCGTCAGGATGCTGACCGGAGGCAGCACGCCGAAAGCATCGGCAGAGAGGAAGATTACGTTTTTAGCAGCAGGACCGGCGGACACGGGGCGAACAATCTTCTCGATGTGGTCGATAGGATACGAAACGCGGGTGTTCTCGGTTGTGCTCTTGTCGGCGAAGTCGATTTTGCCATCTTCGGCCACGGTAACGTTCTCGAGGAGTGCGTTGCGGCGAATGGCGTTGTAAATATCGGGTTCGCTCTCTTTGTCGAGGTTGATAACTTTAGCATAGCAGCCGCCCTCGAAGTTGAACACGCCGTTGTCGTCCCATCCGTGCTCGTCGTCGCCGATGAGCAGACGTTTCGGGTCGGTCGAAAGGGTGGTTTTACCGGTGCCGGAGAGGCCGAAGAAGATGGCAGTGTTCTCGCCGTTCATATCGGTATTGGCCGAGCAGTGCATCGAAGCGATGCCTTGCAGCGGGAGGTAGTAGTTCATCATGGAGAACATACCTTTTTTCATCTCGCCGCCGTACCATGTGTTGATGATGACTTGTTCGCGGCTGGTGGTGTTGAATGCCACACAGGTTTCGGAGTTGAGTCCGAGTTCTTTGTAGTTCTCTACTTTGGCTTTCGAAGCGTTGTAGATTACGAAGTTAGGCTCAAAGTTTTCGAGTTCTTCAGCCGTCGGTTGGATGAACATGTTGGTAACGAAGTGTGCCTGCCATGCTACCTCGACGATGAAACGAACCGCCATGCGGGTGTCTTTGTTGGCGCCGCAGAAAGCATCTACCACGAACAGGCGTTTGTTGCTGAGTTCTTTTTTGGCGATGTCTTTTACGGTAGCCCACACCTCTTCTGACATGGGGTGGTTGTCGTTTTTGTAGGCATCGGAAGTCCACCAAACATTGTTGTGGCTCTGTGCGTCGTCCACAATGTATTTATCCTTGGGCGAACGGCCGGTGTAAACGCCGGTCATCACATTAACTGCGCCAAGTTCGGTAAGTTGACCTTTGTCGAAACCGGTCAAACCTTCTTTGGTTTCCTCTTCGAACAACACTTCGTAAGAGGGATTGTGCAGAATCTCGGTCGTGCCCGTGATTCCATACTTAGTTAAATCTAAATTTGCCATGTTGTTTTTGTTTTTTATGTAAAAAAATTATTCAAATTACTCCTAATAATGCAACCGCATTAAATTAAGGTGCAAAGTTACAGATTTTTTTTATCTTGACAAAAAGATACTATCATTTTTTCTGCGTACAGCATCTATTTTTGTTTCCAAAACTGACAAAATGACCGCAGAAACCAACTTTTTCGTCATTTTTCGGTTATAATGTCAGGCACTTCTTCGAAATCGACATATTCGCCCTCTTGTTTGAATTGCGATTTGATGCGTTGGCGGCGATTATCGTTTTTTTTATCAGTGCGTTGCGCAGCCGCTGCCGATTTGCGACGCGTTTTGCCGCCAAACGACATACGCAACAGGTTAACACCCAACACAACTATCAGCAAAAACAGCAAACACGGAACAAAAATCAAGGCACTAACTAACGAAAACATAATTTGGGATTTTATCTTTTTTCGATAAAAATCATAACAAAAAGCGTACCACTACGCACAATTTATTGCACAAATGGCAAAAAATCCGTATCTTTGCAGATTCGCAAACAGCAAAAAAAAGATGTCCACCCACGAAGAAGGTCATATCGAAGTGATGGGAGCGCGCGTGCACAACCTGCGCAACATCGACGTAACGATTCCGCGCAACTCGCTGACGGTAATCACCGGATTGAGCGGCAGCGGCAAGTCGTCGTTGGCATTCGACACCATTTACGCCGAAGGACAACGCCGTTACATCGAGACTTTTTCGGCATACGCGCGCCACTTTATGGGCAACATGGAGCGTCCCGATGTCGATAAGATTTCGGGACTCAGTCCGGTCATCGCCATCGAGCAGAAAACGACGAACAAAAATCCGCGTTCGACCGTTGGCACCACTACCGAGATTTACGATTTTCTGCGTCTGTTGTACGCACGCGCCGGCGAAGCCTATTCGCACATCACCGGCGAAAAGATGGTGAAATACACCGACGACCAAATTATCGAACTGATTTTTGCCGAATACGACGGCAAAGCCTGCTACATGCTGGCACCCGTAGTCAAAGGACGCAAAGGACACTACAAAGAGTTGTTCGAGAGCATTCGCCGCAAAGGTTACCTGAATGTGCGCATCGACGGCGAGATGCGCCAAATAACCTTCGGCATGAAACTCGACCGCTACAAAAATCACGACATCGAAATCGTAATCGACAAACTGATAGTAGCCCGCAAGGACGAAAAACGCCTGCGCAAAAGTCTGCAAACCGCCATGCAGCAAGGCGACGGTGTGGTGATGCTGCTCGAGAAAGACGGCGCCGAACCACGCTACCTATCGCGCCATCTGATGTGTCCCACGTCGGGTATTTCGTACAACGAGCCGGCGCCGCACAACTTTTCGTTCAACACACCAAAAGGCGCTTGTCCGCGTTGCAAAGGACTCGGCACTATCAACCAAATAGACATCGAGAAAATCATTCCCAACCGCAAATTGAGCATCGCACAAGGCGGCATCGCGCCTCTCGGCAAAGAGACGAACTCGCTGATTTTCTGGCAGATAAAAGCCATCTGCGAAAAATACGATGTAACACTGAAAACACCCATCGCCGACATTCCCGACGACGCGCTCGACGAGATTTTGAACGGTTCGGACGAACGTTTGCAAATCAAAAACGCTTCGTTGGGCAACGACACCAACTATTTTGCTGCCTACGAAGGCATTTTGCGCTACATCGAAATGCAGCAGGAGACGACCGACGCCTCGGCCGCCGAACAGAAATGGGCAAACCAATTCTACACCACTGCCGAATGTCCCGAATGCCACGGCGCACGCCTCAACCACGAAGCGCTACACTTCCGCATCGACGGCAAAAACATTGCCGAAGTGGCCGCACTGCCGTTGGACGAACTGCAAGAGTGGATTATCGCACTACCCAACAAACTGTCGGACAAGCAGTTGACCATCGCCACCGAGATTCTGAAAGAGATACGAACACGCCTGCAATTCCTGATCGACGTCGGATTGGGCTATCTATCGCTCAACCGCGCATCAGCATCGCTGTCGGGCGGCGAGAGCCAGCGCATACGCCTTGCCACACAAATAGGTTCGCAACTTGTCAACGTGCTTTACATTTTGGACGAGCCCAGCATCGGGTTGCATCAACGCGACAACCGCAAACTCATCGACTCGCTGAAACGCCTGCGCGACATAGGCAACACCGTCATTGTAGTGGAACACGACGAAGACATGATGCGCGCCGCCGACTACATTGTCGATATGGGGCCACGCGCCGGACGCTTGGGCGGCAATGTGGTTTTTCAAGGAACGCCCGCCGATATGCTGGCCACCAACACACTGACCGCCAACTATTTGAACAACAGAACAGCGATAGCGATTCCGACAACACGCCGCGAAGGCAACGGCCACACACTAACCGTGCGCGGCGCATCGGGCAACAATCTGAAACACACCGATTTAAGCATTCCGCTCGGCAAATTGGTGTGCATTACGGGCGTATCGGGCTCGGGCAAATCGACACTGATAAACCGCACATTACAACCTATATTGAGCCAAAAATTCTACCATTCACTCACCACTCCGCTGCCCTACGACAGCATCGAAGGTGTTGAACACATCGACAAAGTGGTAGAAGTGGACCAAGCCCCCATCGGACGTTCGCCACGGTCGAATCCGGCCACCTACACCAACATCTTCACCGACATACGCAATCTGTTTGTCAATCTGCCCGAATCGAAAATCCGCGGTTACAAACCCGGACGATTCTCATTCAACTACAAGAGTGCCGGCGGACGTTGCAGCGCCTGCGACGGAAACGGCTATAAGTTACTGAAAATGAATTTCTTGCCAGATGTGTATGTACCATGCGAAGTGTGTCACGGCAAACGCTACAATCGCGAAACGCTCGAAGTCCGTTTCAAAGGCAAATCCATAGCCGACGTACTGGACATGACCATCAATCAAGCAGTGGAGTTTTTCGAAAATATGCCGACATTTGTCTATAAACTAAAAGTGCTGCAAGATGTCGGTTTGGGCTACATCAAACTCGGACAATCGAGTACCACGCTGTCGGGCGGCGAGAGCCAGCGCATCAAACTCGCCACCGAGCTCGCTAAGCGCGACACCGGTCGCACACTCTATCTGCTCGACGAGCCCACCACAGGCCTGCACTTCGAGGACATACGCGTGCTGCTGGGCGTACTGAATCGGCTTGTCGATAGAGGCAACACGGTAGTCATCATCGAACACAACCTCGATGTGATAAAATGCGCCGACCACATCATCGACATGGGACCCGAAGCCGGCAAAAACGGCGGACGCATCGTCGCCGAAGGCACTCCGGAGCAAGTAGCACAAAGCAGCCAAAGCATCACAGCACCATTCCTGCGCCAACTGCTCACGCGCTAAAAGACCGACACTCCAACCACACCAAAAGCCACCATTTGCACAAAAACGACCACAAATGTGCAAATTATTACCACTTTTAATTGAACAAATCATTCTTTTCACTAACTTTGCAGTCCGATTCACTTACTTTACGTCAAAAACAGCAATCCAAGTCAATCGGATATAACTTTTTAGAACAACCCGACAAAGTTAAATCGAAAAAGCAATAAAAACGATGAAAAACAAGTATGTAGATTTGATTGAGCAGGCATTCGACCTGTCGAGCGACGAATTTTCGGTAGAAGACGGCGAACTCAATTGGTTCGGCATTCCGTTGATGGACTTAATAAAACAATACGGAACACCACTGAGAATCAGTTATTTACCAAAAATTCGTCAAAACATTCAACGTGCGCGCCGCATGTTCAACGTTGCCATGGCCAAAGTCGATTACGCTGCCGACTATCAATATTGCTACTGCACCAAAAGTTCGCACTTTTCGTTCGTCATGGAGGAAGTGCTAAAAAACAAGGTAAACATCGAAACATCGTCGGCATTCGACATCAATATTTTGGAAGAATTACACAAAAGCGGACAACTCGGAACCGATACTTTCATCCTTTGTAACGGATTCAAACGCCCGCAATACGTCGAAAATATTCAAAATTTAATACGACTCGGATTCAAAAATGTCGTTCCCATTTTGGACAACAAATTCGAACTCGACCTTTTCGACAAAGACCTGAAAATGAAAGTCGGCATACGCATTGCCGCCGAAGAAGAACCGAAATTCGACTTCTACACATCGCGTCTCGGCATACGCTACAACGACATCATACCCTATTATAAGAAAAACATTCAGCACAATCCGCACGTCAAACTGAAGATGCTGCACTTCTTCATCAACACCGGCATACGCGACACCGCTTACTATTGGAACGAGTTGAACAAAGCCGTCAACCTCTACTGCGAACTGAAAAAGATATGCCCCGAACTCGATTCGCTCAACATCGGCGGCGGTTTTCCCATTCAGGCGCACCTCGATTTCGAATACGACTACGAATACATGGCCGAAGAGATTGTGTCGCAAATAAAAAAGACATGCAACAATAACAATACCCCCGAGCCGAACATCTTTACCGAATTCGGGTCGTACACCGTGGGCGAAAGCGGCGCCATGCTCTACTCCATTGTCAACCAGAAACAGCAGAACGACCGCGAACTTTGGAACATGATTGATAGTTCGTTCATCACCACACTGCCCGACACATGGGCTATAAACCAACGTTTTGTGCTATTGGCCGTCAACAATTGGGACAAAGAATACGAGCGCGTACATTTAGGCGGTCTCACCTGCGACAGCGAAGATTACTACAACGCCGAAGCGCACTCGAACGCCGTGTTTATGCCCAAACTCGAACCCGACAACGAACAATTTGTAGGATTTTTCCACATGGGAGCCTACCAAGAAGCGTTGAGCGGCTACGGCGGCATACAACACTGTCTGATTCCGGCACCGAAAATGGTGGTCATCGACAAGGACGACGATGGCGAATACACCACAAAACTCTTTGCCAAAGAGCAAAGTTACAAATCGATGCTGAAAATTTTGGGATATTATTGATGAGCAAACGATAGCATTTCGCCATTTCCGATGACAGATGGCCGGCTCATCTATTCGACGCTCCACACCACTTCGCGGCGCACAGGATAGCGACTGCGTTGCTGCTCGAACGCGGTCGGTTCGCGGCGCAAACGAGCATCGTCGGCCATGATGTCATAATTGGCAAGCATGCGCAACGGCAACGCAGCGCGCGAGCAAGCACAAACTTGCTTCGGCGGCAACGCATCGACCACAAAATGGTCGAGCCCCAAGCCAAAGAAACGACTAACCGCACGCACCGCCATAGTGGTGGCATTGGCTTTGCCATCGGCCGAGTAGCCGGCAATGTGTGGCGTGGCAATAAACGCCGCTTGCAACACATCGGGCGCAATGTGCGGCTCGCCTTCCCAACAATCCAACACAAAATCGGCTATGCACCCCGAAAATTTAGCGGCCATCAGCGCACGCTCGTCAACCACGCCGCCCCGCGCCGCATTGATTATCAGCGGCTTACGAGCGCATCGACTGAAAAAATCGGCACCGGCCAAATGATAAGTTGCCCAAAGACCATCGTAAGTCAGCGGCGTATGAAACGTAACGACATCGGCACACGCCGCCACCTCGTCGAGCGACACAAAATCGGATTCACTGCGCAACGGATCGTTGCACAACAATCTCATTCCCAATAGTTTAGCGACATCGCACACCGCGCTTCCCACATGACCGACGCCAACAACGCCAAGGGTTTTGCTGCACAAGTCGATATGCGCACGTTGCGCCCACGCGCTCAACGCCGAGGCCACATATTGCGCCACCGACGTAGCATTACAGCCGGCAGCGTTCGTCCATGTGATACCCTTGTCGCGACAAAAATCGGCATCGATGTGGTCGAAACCGATAGTGGCCGTAGCCACAAACCTAACCGACGATGCAGCCAACAACGCAGCATCGCAGCGCGTACGCGTACGCACTATCAGCGCATCGGCAGTGGCCACGGCATCAGGCGTAAAATCGACCGCCGACAGATAGTGCACATCAGCCACAGGCTCGAGCACACCCCGAATGAACGGGATACAATCGTCAACAAGAATACGCAATTTTGTTTTCATCTTTTTTGGAAACGCAAATCCAATCGTCCAAGAACATCGATTTCCTGAATGGTGGACAACACACCATCGACGAAATAAAAAATCAGTGTATCGCCTTCCGACGTTACACCATATATAATACTATCGGCACACGCGTAGGTGCCGTGGCACGCCAGCACATCGCACGAACTCTCCAGATTGAATGTCTGTTCATCCACCCGCAACACCGATGTCCCGAGACAGGAGTAGCCGAACATGTCGGCCAAGGGCAACAAATCGGTAGTGCCACCTTCGCGATAAGCCGCATAGATAAACCAATCGCCCACAAGCGCATTGTATTGTTGTTCGGGTTTGCGTTCGCAAGCCGACAACAACCCCCAGCACACAAGAGCGAGCAGCAGACGTCGTTTCATAGTTGTATTTCAAAAAAAAGCAGCCACTTAACGCGAGTTAAACGGCTGACTGACTATGTTGCGGGAGCTGGATTCGAACCAACGACCTCCGGGTTATGAGCCCGACGAGCTACCCCTGCTCTACCCCGCGCTATTTTCGAGTGCAAAGGTACAACATTTTTCTGATACTACAAAACTTTTGCGCAAAAAAATCGAAAAAAAATATTTATTGCACCAACCTAACGATTTTTTATCTATCTTTGTAGGTTGGAAAAAAACACCTTATTCGACATGAAAATAAAACAGCACATTCCCAATGCCATCACCTGTTTGAATCTGCTATCCGGCACTTTGGCCGTGATGATGGCTTACGAAGCCCACTACCAATGGGTGGCATTTTTTGTTATTTTGTCCGCTGTATTCGACTTTTTCGATGGATTTTCGGCACGTTTGTTGGGCGTTTCGTCCGCCATCGGCAAGGAGTTGGATTCGCTGGCCGACCTCATCAGTTTTGGTTTTGCACCTGCTCTGACTGCCTATTCGTTGCTCAATAGCAGCGATTGGGACTATACGCGCTATTTGGCATTGCTCATTGTAGCGTTTTCGGCATTGCGTTTGGCCAAATTCAACCTCGACACACGCCAAACCACCTCGTTTATCGGCTTGGCCACGCCGGCTAACGCACTCTTTTGGGTCGGGTTGGCCTACTCGTATGGCGGACCACTGCAACTGCCGCTTTATCCGTGGGCGATTTTGCTGTTGATAGCCTTATCGTGTTTCCTGTTGGTGTGCGAACTGCCGATGTTTTCGCTCAAATTCAAGTCATTCGGGTGGAAAGGCAACGAAATTCGTTGGATTTTCATCGGCGGCGTTGTTTTGCTGAGCGCCATTTTCAGGCTGCGCGCCTTGCCGGTCATCATCGTGTGGTACACCCTTTTATCGCTATGCGCCTTGATTAAAAAATAGATACTTAACTCCTTAAACACACATACCATGAGAAAACAGTTTTTCACCATCGCCTTGGCGACATTGTTGGTCGCCACGGTCAATGCCGCGATTCCGGCCGGTTACTACTACAAAACCGACGGACTCAAGAAAGAGGCATTAAAATCCGCGTTGAACGACATTGCATCGAATGGCATTTTTTTGGCATACGGTAGCGGTGCCGGCTATACATGGCAAGGTTTTTACTACACCGACCGCAATGCAGCCGACAGCACCGTCATCGACATGTATTCCAACGAAACGTTCAAATTCACCTACACCGATGGGCAACCCGATTTTCTAGCCGTGGAAGGCATGCACATCGAGCACTCGCTGCCGAAATCGTGGTGGGGAAGCGTCATGTACAATTCGTACAAAGACCTGAACCATCTGTTTCCCGCCGAAGGACGCATCAATTCGGCCAAAAACGACCTGCCGCTCGGCATCGTTGGTGAGGCTACCAGCGACAACGGTGTCAGCAAAGTCGGCAAAAACACGTTCCGCACCGACGACTATGCGGGCAACTGTTTCGAACCGGCCGACCAATACAAAGGCGACTTTGCGCGCGCCTACTTCTACATGGCCACCGTTTACGAGGAGTTTGCCGACATTTGGCAATCGCCCATGATGGACAACAACACCTATCCCGTGTGGAAAGATTGGGCTTTGGAACTGCTGCTGCAATGGCACCGTGCCGACCCTGTGTCGCAAAAAGAGCTCGACCGCCAAGAAGCCGTTTACGCCATTCAGGGGAATCGCAATCCGTTTATCGACTATCCCGAATTGGTCGAGTACATTTGGGGCGACAAAACCGACGATGCTTTTGCGGCACCGACCGACACGCGTCCGTTCCTCGTATCGCCCACCCGTTGGGACAAATTCAATTTCGGCGTGTTGATGGAAGGCGACAACCAAAGCACCACCTTCATTGTCGAAGGTCTCAATCTGACAAGCGATGTGCAACTAAAAATTAAAAACGGCACGCCGGCCTTCACCCTGTCGAAAAACAAAATCACCGCCAACGAAGCCCTGCAAGGTGACGCCGCAGTAACACTGACATTCACTGCCTCGGAAATCGGCGAATTTGCCGACACCATACTAATTTTCGGAGGTGGTTTGGCCGAACCTATCAACATAGCACTCAAAGCATCGGTAACCGACGAATTTATGGCACTCGAGCCAACCGACATCACCGCCACAGCCGCCACACTCGGCTGGATGCGCAAAACCGAGGCCGCCAACTACCACATCGACCTATACACCGGCGGCGAACAAGCCAGCGACCTATTCTTCTCGGCCTACATCGAAGGCTCGAGTTTCAACAAAGCCATCGCCATTTACAACGGCACCGGCAAGGCAATCGATTTGTCGCACTACGAACTGCGCAAGCAAAACAACGGCGTCGGGTCGTTCAAAGGCGACTCGCTGCTGCAACTGAGCGGCACACTGCCCAACAACAGCGTATATGTATTGGTACACAAAGGCGCCTCTGCCGACCTGCAAAAATTGGCCGATAAAATCTGCGGTGCCGACGCCAAAGACGAAAAAACCTTATTGTCGTTCAATGGTAACGATGCTATTGCGCTCTATCACAGCGGCATACGCATCGATGTGATTGGCGAAATAAACAACCCGCAGTATTGGGGCAAAGATGTTACACTCACCCGCAAACCGACCGTCAACGGCGCCACCACGCAGTTCCATTGGGAGGAATGGGAAAGCCACCCGACCGACTACATCACCGGCATCGACCGTCACACCATGACGGGCACACCTGCCGAATATATTTTCCAAGACAAGCCGGTAGGCAACCGCATCGCCACACGCGCAAGCAATCTGACGCCGAACACCACCTACACCTATCGCATCACAGCGGTGAGCACCACAGCCCGGACGGCAACCGTCAACGCCGTGCGATTCCGCACTGACACGATGACGCCGCCACTTGCACTCGACCCCGACAACATCGAAGGCGATGCTTTTGAGCCGCTGTGGGAAAGTGTGCCGGGCGTACAAAAATATCTGATAGACGTGTACCGCATGTCAGGTTCGGGCATCCACACCTACGACGAAGGATTTGACAGTTTGGTCATACAAAAATCGGCGTTGGAAACAGCCGGCTGGCGATTCACAACAACCGAAACCAGCACCAGCAAAACGGCTTGCGGTGTAGCCGCGCCGAGCGTCGCGTTCAAAAATGAAAAAACAGAAAAAACAGGCAAACTCGACTCGCTCATTTCGCCACAATTTGCCGATGCTGCCCGACGTCTGTCGTTCATGTATCGTTGGGGAAACAAAAAAGCCAAAGGCAACGGCGACACCATTGCTACCCTGACACTCGACGCCTACAACGGGAGCCAATGGATAAACATCGACACCTTGCGCGCCGACAGCACCACCGACAAGAAATATCCCGTCTATACATTCCCGCACGAGGCCAACTATACGCAATTCCGTTGGATTTACACACGCAAAGTGTATGGTTCGGTAACCTTGGACGATGTATCGGCCACCTACGGCTACCAAGACACCACATTTGTGCTACGCAACGAGCCCTGGTATGAAGGTTGGTGGGTTAACGGTCTTGAGCAAAACACCGACTACCACTATCGTCTGCGCGCCACATCGCACGAGTATGTTACAGATTTTTCGAACGAGATAAAAGTAACGACCAACAACATCGTAGAACACGACACACACATCAACACCGAGCCGGAAATCCAACCCGACGACCCCGACATAGAAGTACGCATCGTGCAGGTAACGGACGACGACCTTGTCATCTGGGCTAACAACAGCGGCATCGGCATCGCCGGTTTACCGGCCAACAGCACCGTCAGCATCTACGACATCGGCGGGCGCCAACTCTACCGCCGCGCACACACCGGCGGCATCCACTTTGTGCCACTGACGACGCACGGAATTTTCATTGTACACACAACCACCGACAGTAGCCGACAAGTGTACAAAATAGCAAAATAGAGTCAAACGCAAGCAAACTTGCCACAACGTGGCGCGGGATTTTTGCCAAAAAGCAAACATTTCGCGCCATATTTTTTCATAGCGTTGTCAGTAATAGACGAAATATCAGCGATTTTCGTTCCAAACGGCAATAGACGGAAACTGCAAAAAACTTGTTGTAAAACATACTGCAAAAACATCTGTTTTAGCAAAAAAAATTGTAAATTGCGAAGATTTTAAGCGACAACGCTTGCATCAGTGTCAATAATTTCAACCTAAAACCTTTATCACCATGAAAGTTTATCAAGCAAACGAAATCAAGAACATCTCCCTGATGGGAAGTTCAGGTTCAGGCAAAACCACCCTTGTAGAAGCCATGCTCTACGAGAGTGGTGTTATAAAACGCCGCGGCACCGTCGAAGCCAAAAACACCGTTTCTGACTATTTCCCTGTGGAGCAAGAGTACGGTTATTCGGTATTCCCGACCGTCATCCACGCCGAATGGTTAGGCAAGAAGTTGAACATCATCGACTGCCCGGGCAACGACGATTTTATCGGCGGCACCATCACCTCGTTGGAAGTAACCGACCAAGCCGTGATTCTGCTCAACACGCAATATGGCGTAGAAGTCGGCACCCAAAACCACTTCCGCTACACCGAGAAACACCACAAGCCCGTCATTTTCCTCTGCAACCAATTGGACACCGAGAAATCGGACTTCAACAAAACCGTTGAGCAGTTGCGCGAAAGTTTCGGCTCCAAAGTCGTGTTGGTGCAATATCCGTTGAATGTCGGCCCCGACTTTAACGCCGTAATCGATGTGCTGCTGATGAAAATGTATCGTTGGAAACCCGAAGGCGGTGCGCCCGAAATTCTACCCATTCCCGAATCGGAGCAAGAGAAAGCCGCCGACCTGCATCAGAAACTGATAGAAGCCGCCGCCGAGAACGACGAGACATTGATGGACAAATACTTCGAACAAGGTTCGCTCAGCGAAGACGAAATGCGCGCCGGCATCCGCAAAGGTCTTGTCGGTCGCGACATATTCCCCGTATTCTGTGTCTGCTCCGGCCGTTCGATGGGTGTACGCCGACTGATGGAATTCCTTGGCAACGTGGTGCCGTTCGTTACCGACATGCCAAAACCCATGACCACCGCCGGTGTCGAAGTAGCACCCGACCCCAACGGCCCCACCAGCCTGTTTGTATTCAAAACCAGCGTCGAGCCGCACATTGGCGAAGTGTCATACTTCAAGGTAATGAGTGGCACCCTTCGCGCCGGCGACGACCTGACAAATGTCAGTCGCAACGAAGGTAAAGAGCGCATCAGCCAAATCTATTCCGTATCGGGACAAAACCGCGAAGAGGTTGAACAACTTGTAGCCGGCGACATCGGCGCCACCGTCAAGTTGAAAGATACGCGCACCGGCAACACCCTCAACGGCAAAGGCTGCGACTATGTATTCCCGTTGGTGAAATATCCCGACCCGAAATATCGCCGCGCCATCCGTCCGCAAGCACACGGCGAAGAGGAAAAACTGAACATGATACTGACCCGCATGCACGAAGAAGACCCGACATGGATTATCGAACAATCGAAAGAGTTGAAACAAACCATCGTGCACGGACAAGGCGAATTCCATCTGCGCACCCTGAAATGGCGCATCGAAAACAACGACAAACTGCCCATTGTGTACGACGAGCCAAAAATTCCGTACCGCGAAACCATTACCAAAGCAGCGCGTGCCGACTATCGTCATAAGAAACAATCGGGCGGCGCCGGACAATTCGGCGAGGTACATCTCATCGTTGAGCCCTACTTCGACGGCATGCCTACGCCCGACACATTCAAATTCGGCGGACAAGAGTACAAAATCAGCGTACGCGACACGCAGGAAATCAACCTCGAATGGGGCGGCAAACTCGTATTCATCAACAGCATTGTAGGCGGCGCCATCGATGCGCGTTTTCTGCCGGCCATACTGAAAGGTGTGATGGACCGCATGGAACAAGGCCCGCTCACCGGATCGTATGCCCGCGATGTGCGCGTCATTGTTTACGATGGCAAGATGCACCCTGTCGATTCGAACGAAATATCGTTCCGTCTGGCCGGTCGCAATGCCTTTGCCGAAGCGTTCAAAAATGCAGGTCCGAAAGTGATGGAGCCCGTTTACGACCTCGAAGTGTTGGTTCCGAGCGACCGCATGGGCGATGTGATGGGCGATTTGCAAGGTCGCCGCGCCATCATCATGGGCATGGAAAGCGTGAAAGGATTTGAAAAACTGACAGCCAAAGTACCGTTGAAAGAGTTGTCGAACTACTCCACTTCGCTCAGTTCGCTCTCGGGCGGTCGCGCTTCGTTCACTATGAAATTCGCCTCGTACGAACTCTGTCCGAGCGATGTGCAGGACAAACTGCTGAAAGAGTACGAAGCCTCGCACAAAGACGAAGATTAACCCGCTGCGCCACAGTGGCTACAAGCAAATCCCGGTTCCAATTGGAATCGGGATTTTTTGTAGTCGTCTTACAACAACTACGGCACTACCACTTTGGTGGTTTGTTGGCCGACACGCACAAGGTAAACACCCGGCACAAACGCCGCCAACAAAGGGAAAATTCTGAATTTCATCTGCATCATATTTAAGGTCGAACAAAAAACGCATCAAACTTGGAACTGCCAACCAGCACCGCGTTCGTAACAGACAAAATTACTATTTTTTTGCATAAAAACCAAAAATCGCCCATTTTTTGCAGCGCGCCCCAAAAAAAATTGGCATCGGTTGTTCGTTTCTATCTCCCCAAAAAAAGCTCGTTGCGCCACACTCCACCCGACTTACACCCTATTATATATAAGCACCGACACTACAAATTGCAAAAAAATGACGAAAACAGCCCAAATTCATCTGCCAAAACACACGAAAACGCACAAAATAAAGCGTGATATTTAACATAAATTAACAATACACAAGCGATTAACTAATTGATTATCAGCATAAAAATCTCCAAGTGTGCATTTTTAACAACATATTTTAGGTTGGTAAAAAATAAAATTATATCTTTGCAACGGAAAAAATGATTAGCCTATGCGTGCTATACATTTTATCAAAAATATCATTCTGACCCTTTACAAGGGGCTTGTCTATTGGTTCTTTTGGGCAAGTTTTGCCAGCCTGCACAACGAGATGTTTTGTTCGGTCCGACTCTCGTCGGACACAGTGCGCTGCTATCAGGCGACGAGTGTCGGCGGCAGCACACCGAACGGCGGTCGCAACCCGCAGCAACGTATCTGTTTGGCATTCTGCAAGTTGTGCGACAGGCTCTGTCGCAGTACCCGCCAAGTGCGCGATGCGTTCGATGCCAACACAGCCAACAACCTTGCCAACCTCCGCCATCTGATGGAGGCTGCCAAAGACCTTCCACAGCGCCATTTGGTGCGCATTTCACTCTATTCCGGTTGAATTGTTACCGTTGATTGCACGCCCACCTGCTTCGGCACGTTGGGCAAGGCGTTTTTGTGCGTATGCGCAACGCCGGCGTAACAAATTCGTTTTTTCAACTAAACAAACGACAAACATGAAAACAAATTACACACTTATTATAACCACCATACTGCTGCTGACCTGCCTTGTGCCACACACTTGGGCGGTCGAGTATGTGCTTAATACTAATCCTAATGTAAACATCAATAAAAGTTCTAATGAATTTACCTTATCATGTCCCGGTGAAACTCTAACATTTGATTTAGCACTTGCAGGAGGTGCAACAGGTTCGGTTACAGTTGAAGAATATGATAAAGATGGTAATGCGACAACCATTCTTAATGCAGCAAATGCAGGCACTTTTTTGGCAGCCACAAAAAGTTATAGCGCTACCGTAAGTATAACAACGGTCAAAATAAAAATTTCTGCATCTGGTACATTGTCTAAAAAATTACAAAATGTATTAGTTACCAAGCGCATAAGCGTTACTCCATCAAATAACATAGTGGAATGCGGCACGATAGCGGTAGATGGGTCATCGACCGACACGAAATTCGTCGTCAATTGGAGCAATATCAATCCGCTTACGCTGTCTCTCGACAACACCACCGACTTCAGCATTTCGCCCATGCAAATTGCCTCATCGACTTGCGATTATGGTTCGCAAGAGATAATCGTCGATTTTCACCCAACGAGCAAAGGCAAAAAGACGGCGACCGTAACCATATCAAACGCCGACAACTCTGAGTGGGCAGCCATTACGCTGAACGGCACCGGCGATTCCATTCCGCAATACATCAGTTGGTGGGACGAGAGCGTAACCATGCTTTCGCGCGGCGACACCATCGACAGCCCGTTTGTACAAGCCTCGAGCGGTTTGGCATTCACCGAATTGAGATCGACCGACACGTCGGTACTGAAAATCGAGAACGGCCAACTGATAGCGGTAGCCGCCGGCACAGCCGACATCATAGTCTATCAGGCCGGCGATGCCAAGTACGCCGAAGCGCGCGACACGCTGCATTTGGAAGTTACCAACCTGCAAACTCAAAAAATCAGTTGGACACAAGGGCTCAATTTCAAATGGGGCGATGCCGCCACGACACTTACCGCCACCTCGTCGGTAGGGTTACCCATCACCTACGAATTGGTTGACAATGCGAGCGATGTAGTGTCGCTATCGGGCGACGTGCTGACCATATCGCCATCGAACGTCGGCACCGCCACCATCAAAGCCGTGCAAGCCGGCAACGCGACCTACGCCGGCACCTCGTACACCCGCACCATACGCGTGCGAGACCCCAACGCAAGTTGCCTCGACGAGCCGTTTGCGCTTGACGATGCCACCGAACGCAATTTTTCGACCAGCAGCAATAAAGAATACACGCTCGACGGCAGTCCCGCCGGAGCATTGACATTCGATGCCAAATGTGAGGCTATTGCGTTATTTTGGGGCGGCGACCTTTACGTCAAACAATACGTCAATGGTTCGTGGATAGAAAAAATAGGTACCTGCAAATTCAGCAACAAAAGCACCTACTATCACTTTGGTCCGTTTGCATTAGACCGCAACGCCACAAAAATTCAACTATACACCGAAACCGGCGCCACGGGCAAAAAATATTTCAAAAACGTTCAAGTAACGCGCGCCCACTTTGTAGAAGCCAACGTCAGCAGTCTGAACATCGAGGCGCAATATGGCACAACCACCACGAAAACCGTCAGAGTCAACTATTCGAACATTCAGGATATAGTAACCGCCGGAATACTCAGTGGCAACGATGAGTTTCGTGTTACGCCTGCCACCATCGGCGACGACTGCGGCGACTACGGCACCATCGATGTGCAAGTGATTTACACGCCGTCGGCCATAGCGAGCGACAGCGAAACGCTGCGCATAGGCAACGACAAAGACGGCTATCTGGACATTCCCATCACCACCACAGTGAGCAAACGCACGCAAAACCTCAGTTGGTCGTTGCGCGACTCGGTGGCCACCACGCAAACATGGACGCTGAACAAAGTGAATCCCGTGTCGGGTTTGCCCATCGTGTACGAGATTTCGGACGAAAGCATCGTCCGACTCGACGAGAACAACAAACTTGTCTATCTGCAAGCCGACACAGTGGTTACCATCACGGCGCGCTGCCCCGGCAACGACCTGTACCAAGACGCCGAGCCGATAGCACTGACCATACGCATATTCAAAGGTCTGCCCGTGCTGACACTGCCGACAGCCGGCAACCCCATCACCTACGAGCAACCGTTGAGCGATGTAACGCTTGAAGGCGGTCAGGCCAGCACCATCAGTGGCGACATCATCGCAGGCGATTTTATGTGGACAAACAAATACCTGATACCCAACGCCGGCGAAGGTGTGAAGTACGCCATCACCTTTGTGCCTTACAATCAGGATTTGTACGACAACGTTACCGACTCGATAGCCATCGACGTGTTGCGCAAAGCCCAAAGCATCGTGTGGTCGATGCCAGATAGTTTGGGTGTGATGGACAGCATCGCTTTGGATGGTCGTGCCACCTCGAATCTGTCGGTAAGTTACGCGCTTTCGGGCAGTGGTGCTATATACGCAGCACTTGGCAGCGATCATGCTCTCGACATCACCGCCACCACAGCCGCGCTCGGTACCGAATTGGTAATCACCGCTACGCAAGCCGGCAATCAGAATTATCTGCCGGCCGACGATGTTACCTTCAGCATTGTGCTGCGCAAGACACGCGCCAATTTTTTCGCAGCTACCGAACCTATCAGCATACCGGCAGGCAGCAGCATCGCATTGAGCGAAATTCGCAGTCGTGTTCACACCGAATCGTCGGTGGCCGGCACTTGGGACTTTGATGCTTCGGCACCAACCACACTCAACGCCTGCATCTGGACACTGAAAGCGACATTTACGCCGGCCAATTTGGAGTTGTGCGAAATCATCACGGTAGAAATACCGGTAAACATCACGGCAGAATAAGCCAAGTAAGGAACAAACATCACATTTAGCAATCACAAGTTTATGAAACGATATATTTTCAGCATAATTTTAGCGTTTGCCACCATGGGAGCCGGCATGGCTCAGCAACTGCCCAACAGCAGTTTCGAGGAGTGGAACGGCGCGCAATTCGATGGTAACATTCAGCCTTCGAATTGGAATTTTTCGAACGTAACACAATTTGGATTCAAATTCAACTTTGCGTATCGCGAAGCGGGACGCACGGGCGACTACTGTGCCATGGCAAAAGACCGAGCCATCGGAGCGGCAGGCATTGTAGAAACATCGCCGGGTTATTTCGCACTCGGTCAGCCATGGGTTTATATCGAGAGTCTGACCAAAGTGAGCGAAGCCACGGCCGGCACAAGCGGCGGCATCACCTTTGCCTATCGTCCCGACTCGATGTATGTGTGGATAAAACGTACCGGTGCCAATGTCGATAAAGAGTTTTACAACATTGTGTTTTATTCGTGGAAAGGCACGGCGCAAGGTACTTCGTACAAAGGCAAAAACGGCAGTTGTACGTCGGTGTCGCACACCGACGAAGAGTCGGACATACGCCAAGCCACCGACGGCAACGAATGTACGACATCGACCTACGCCACGCAAGTAGCCGAAGGTTGGGTAAAAGAGAAAAAAGCCTACAACGATTGGACACAAATAAAAGTGCCCATCTACTACAACAGCAACGACAAGCCGACGAAGTGCAACGTCATTTTTTCGGCCGGCAACTACCCCAACTTCCGCGCCAATAGTGGTTTGTACGACGGCAACGCGCTCTATGTGGACGATGTAGAATTGATTTACAGTTCGAACATCGACGAACTGTACGTCAACAACAAAAAATGGGGCGGCTTCGATCCGAATAAAAATCGTGGCGAAGAGCAAACCTACGCTTTGGGACTTGGCGCAACCGACATCCCGGATATTTTTGCGAAACGCGGTGTAGGCTCCATCACCAACTGCAAAGGCACCACAGCCAATTTTGCCGGTCGTGTGCTTTCGGGTTCAGAAATCACCATCGACAAATCGGGCGCAGCCGTAGGCGGCAACCCTGTTACCATCACGGTAAAATCGGAAGACGGCACCAAAACATCGGTTTACAAAATCAAATTTGTGGCCGAGCAATCGTCGAACAGCCGTCCGGCCTCGATTTCGTACACCGTCAACGGCACAACGACAGCCATTCCGAACTTCAGCGGATACATCACAAGTTACAACGTAGAATTGCCCTACGGCACCACCGAAGCCCCCGTCATCGACCCTGCGACCAACATCGTGAAAGGCGACGATGGGCAAACCATCGTGGTAACACAAGCCACATCGCCCACCGGCACCGCCATCGTCAAAGTAACGGCAGCCAATGGTGCCACCAGCACCTACACCATCAACTTTTCGGTAGGGCAACTAACCGATAACACGCTGAAAAACATACTGATAGGTGGTTCGTCGCTACCTGGATTTTCGCCAACGAAAACAAACTACACCGTAGAATTGCCACTTGGCACAACCGCCTTGCCCACCATCACGCCCGTATCGGCCTACGCCACCGGCGAACAAACCATCACCGTCAGCAATGGTGTAACCATCGCCGGCGACAACTGCAGCGGCACCTACAACATTGCCGTCAAAGCGCCGGGCAACAGCACCACACGCACCTACAAACTATCGTTCAAAATAACGGCCTCGACCTACAGTTATTTGCAGGATTTGAAAATCGACGGTACCACCATCGCCGGTTGGGACCCCGAAAACGTATTTACCTACTACATCAACCTGCCGCTTGGCACAATCACACTGCCGGCCATCACCTGGACCAAAGGCGATAGTTATCAGACAGTTGTAGGCGACGCCGGCAGCATGACAGGCACCGACGGCACCTACAAAATAACAGTAACAGCCGCCAGCGGTGCGCAAAGCATCTACAAAATAGTATTCACCACCGCCAAATCGTCGGTAACCACCCTGAACGGTATCTACCTGAACGGCACGTTGCTGCCCGGATTTGCGCCGAACACGCTGAATTACGCCTACGAACTGCCGATTGGCACAACCACGCTGCCAACCATCACCTGCGCCAAAGGCGACAACTACCAAAACGAGCCGACCATTTTGACGAACGGTGTCGATGGAACCACCCGCATCATCGTAACGGCGCAAGACGGATCGACCAAGACCTACACCATCGTATTCTCGGTGAAACAAGCCAACAGCACCGCACTGAAAAGTTTGTCGGTAGCAGGCTATCCATTCGAGTTCGATGCGAACACATTGGAATACAGCATCTTACTGAATCGTGGCACGACCACTTTGCCGGCCATCACGTATGTGCCCGACGATGAATTTCAGAAAATAACGCAAAAAGACGGCGGCGTGAACGGCGACACCAAAATCACCGTCAAAGCGCAAACCGGAGCCACCGCCACCTACATTATCCACTTTGCCGTAGAACAATCGTCGGATGCCACGCTCGATGACATCAGACTCAACGGCGCAAGCATCGAAAACTTCGACAAAGAGACTTTGTCGTACGCCATCGAATTGGCTGCCGGCACCACCTCGCTACCCGCCATCACCTACGTCAAAGGCGACTATGCGCAAGTCGTGCAGATAATCAAAGGCGACCTCAACGGCACCACGCAACTGCAAGTTACCGCCGAAGACGGCACACAGCGCACTTACTCGCTGACATTCAGCGTATTGAAATCGGCAAACGCCTTTTTGAACGGCATTTTCATCGATGGCGAACCCTTAGTTGATTTTGACCAAGAGGTATTTGCCTACACCTATATTCTCGACACCACAGTCGTCAAGCAATGTCCGACCATCACGGTGGACAAGAACGCCGGTCAAAGCATCAGCATCGTCAAACCGCAACTTTTGGGAACGGCCACCATCGTCGTTACGCCCGAAGTGGGTGCGCCCAACAGTTACACCATTCAGTTCACCGACCGCGCACTCAAAGCCGACAGCCGTCTGAACAACATACTGATTGGCGGCAGCAATTTGACCGGATTTGACCGCGATGTGCTGCAATACGCCATCTCCTTGCCCGACGGCACCACCATGACGCCCGAAATGACACCCGTCAAAAGCGACGCATCGCAGCAAGTGTTGATAGCCGCCAATGGTTTGAATGCCACATCGTACATCACGGTAACAGCCGAAAACGGCGCCACATCGACCTACGAACTGACATTCACGCTTGCGAAATCGAGCGATGCCACCTTGCGCAGCATCAAACTCGACGGCACAGAGATAGCCGGTTTCGACAGCAACACCTTTGCCTACACCAACACCTTGCCGATAGGCGCCACACAAGCACCAACGATGACATTCGAAGGCAATGCCGATGGTCAAACCTACATAGTGAGCGAACCGACATTGACCGGCACCGCCCAAATAATAGTAACAGCCGCCGACCGCACCACACGCAACACCTACACCATAACACACATCGCAAGCGAACGTTCCGATGCCAACATTCAAGGCATCGACATCGACGGGACGCCTGTTGCAGGGTTTGCGCCCGACAACTACGACTACACCGTTGCAGCCAACGCACACACCGCCGCACCGGCACTCGCGCTGAACATCGATTCGACGCAATACATAGCCATTGCCGATGGTGGCCTGAACGGTTCGCAAATAGTAGTTACAGCCGAAAATGGTACACAAACCACCTATACCATCGGCTACGACCTGCAACCCGGCACCGATGTTGCGCTGCGCGACCTGCAAATTTACAACGGCGACGAATTTGTATCGATAAGCGGATTTGACCCCGCCCAACACTTCTATACCGATAGTTTGACGTGGCGCACCAAAGCCGTGCCATCGATTCACGCCATAGGCAATAGTCAAGGTCAGGCCATCACCATCTACTACAGCGCCGTGAACGACACGACCATCGTACGCGTTACAGCCGAAGACGGCGTACATTATGCCGACTACAACATTCTGTTTGCCGTACGCCAATCGGCGCAAACAGCGCTCGAAAACCTGATGGTGGACGAAGCCGAACTGCAACCCGAATTCGACGCCGCCACCTTGGACTACACCGCCAAACTGCCCTACGGCACAACCATGGTGCCAGCCATCCGCTGGGAGCAAGGCAAAGACGGCCAACTGACCGTTACGGAACAACGTATTGTGGTGTTGGAAGCCGGCTTGCGCGACACGGCACATGTAACCGTGATAGCCGAAAACGGCGATACACGCACCTATAACATTGCGTTCGAAGTAGCAGAAAGCACGCAAGACAATGCGCTCAACTATTACATCGTCGATGGCATAGGCATGTTTACCGATATAGATGCTACCATTGAACTGCCTTATGGCAGCACCACCATGCCCACCATCACCTGTAGCAAAAAATATGACGAGCAGACAGTGCTCATCGACGATGGCGGCATTTACGCACCTACCACCATCACCGTCAAAGCCAATCGCGCCGGTGTGGCCGATGCCGTGTACACCCTGCGCCCGACGATAGCCAAAGCACAAGCCGCGCTGTCAGGCATCAGTGTCAATGGGCAACCCATCGAAAACTTCGACCCCGAAAAACACCAATACATTGTCAGTGTGGATAACGCCGCCGGCGAACAGCCCACATTGGACTATACATTCGACAATGCCACCGCCACCGTGGACGACGTAACGACTAACACCAAATACACCACCATACCCGTCAGCGGCAAAGACGACAACAGCACGGCCGTGTACACCGTGTACTATTTCTACACACAAGACACGATTCCGAATGCCGACTTTGAGGCATGGTCGGCCGCGGCGACGTACGCTTCGGCCAACAAGCCCACCGGCTGGACGACGATAGCCGACATTGTCGATGCCACCGAAATCAAATCCAGTTTCACCATTGCCGGATTGCCCATCGGCAGCCTCATCACCAAAGGCACCTACAAACCCGACCAAGAGGTAACTCAAAACGGCGACCAAGTGGTGCTCAAAACCATGTATAGCAGCGTGTTATCCGGCTCGATACCGGGCGTCATCACATTGGGCGAAATGACCGCCACGCTGAACGATGGTTCGAGCAGCACATCGGCATTTGGAGGCATAGCGTTCCGCAATACGCCCGATGCCGTCAGCATGCGCTACAATCCGGTATCGAACTCCGGCGTGACCGGCATACGTTTTGCCTACTCCATCAATAACGGCAAATATCTGAAAGAATTCGTCGACGGCACCTTCAACAACACATGGAAGACCATGAATCTGTCGCTGCTCGACAATACGGTTGAGGCACCGGCGCTGATGAATATCATCATCAACAGTTGCGAGTCGGACAACGCCAGCACACTGCAAAACAAAGCAGCCTCCGAGATGTTGGTCGATTGGGTGCGTTTCGCATACAACAGTCAGATTGCCAACATCTACGTCAACGGACAAGCCGCCACAGGGTTCCAAGGCAAATATGACGGAGGTTGGATTCAGGCTGTCAAAATAGACGCCGACCTGCAAGGTGCGCCCACACTCACATTCGAAGGCGTAACACGCGACCAAGAATACACCTACACTTATGGCGACGAACAAGAAAACTGCAGCGGCGACTACAAAACACGCGTCGTCAACATCACCTCGAAAGCCGAAGACGGCACTTTGAGTCGTTACATCGTGAACCTGAACCGCCCGCTATCGACCAACGCCGACCTGAGCGGCATCATCATCGACGGCGACACCTTGGCCGGTTTTGCTGCCAACACACTCCACTACACCATCAGTGTAGCCAACGGCACTGTGCGCACGCCCGACATCACCGCCATACGCGGCAGCATGCACCAAACCATACGATTTGCCACAAACGGTTTGAACGACACCATCGTCGTAACGGCTGAAAACGGCGACGTGCAGCAGTATGTACTGACTTTCGTCGAGCGTCGTTCGAATGATGCCACCTTGGCCGACATCGCCATCGAAGGCACACACAGCGATTTTGCTTTCGATGCTGCCACCGAAAACTACGAAGTGCATTTGTCAGCAAACGCCGCTCTGCCCAAAGTTACTTACCAAAAACAGAGCGATGGTCAGCAAGTAACGCTGTCGGCTGCCGATACCACCCGTCTGACCGTAACGGCCGAAAACGGCATCGACGCCAAAACTTACGCCATTCGTTTTGTGTGGGACAAGGTCGCCACATCGGGCAAATTGGCCACTATGGCCGTAGTAGCCAACCAACCGTTGCAAGGGTTCGACAAAGATGTATTTGACTACCACTATAGCACCAACGCGCAACCGGCCACTGTGTGCGAGCGCATCGATGCTACCGACACCATCACACAAACCATAGCCGGCGACTCGGTCGTTTGGCATGTGCGCGGCACCGAAAGCCACACCTACAAACTAACATTCGACCGCACGCCCGACAACAACACCGACTTGGCCACCATTTTGGTGAACGGCACCGACTTGAGCGACTTCAACAGCAACATCAGCGAATACATCGTCGAAACGAATCGTCCCGTAGTTATACACGCCATACAAAGCGATGACCAACAACGGCTTGCAGCACAATTCGACATGTACGATGCGCCGAAAGCCAACGGCACATTTGCCAAAGTGCTGTTCACCGTAACGGCCGAAGATGGTACAACACAAAACACCACCACCGTCTATCTGCGCCGCATCAAATCGAGCAACGCCCTGTTGAGCGCCATCATGCTGAACGGCGACACACTGCGCACCGCCACAACGGCCTACACCGCCGACCGCGCATTCGCACCCGATGCATTCAACTACAACATCACACTGCAATGCACCAACCCGAAAGTGGAAGAACCGACAATGCCGCACCTGACATTTGCCGCAGGCGATGCCGCCCAAACCATTCAACTCGAATACAATGGTTTGAACGCCACATCGTACATCACCGTAACAGCCGAAGACCAAACGGAGAACACCTATACACTGAACTTCGTATCCGAGAAATCGGCTAACGCCGACCTGACCGGCATTGCCGTGAACAATGTCGCCATAGCCACGTTCCACCCCGACATTACGGAATACGAAGTAACACTGACACAAAACGTCATTCCGGAAATCAGTTACACCACAGCCGACCGTTTCCAACAACAAATCGAATTGGAAATCACTTTAGATCAAGCCGTGTACACCGTTACCGCCGAAAACGGCAACACAAAGACCTACACCGTACGTTTCAAAAAAGCGGAAGGTTCGCACAACGCCCTGCTCAGTCAACTCGAAGTTGACGGACAACCTTTGACCGACTTTGATGCCAACCGCACCGATTATGCCATAGTGTTGCCGGCCGGCACCGAAATTGTGCCCAACATCGTAGCCGTGCTTGGCGAAGACCACCAAAGCGTCAGCATCAACTACAACGACGGATTGCGCGACACTACCGATATTGTAGTAACTGCCGGCGATGGTTATACACAACAGACTTATCACATCTATTTCGACGTGGCTTTGTCGGACAACGCCCAACTCGACATGATTTATCTGCGTGGCGACTCGTTGCTGACAAACAATGTTCACTTCGCTGCCGACCGCGATTTTGCCACCGACCACTATGCTTACAACATTGTTCTGCCGATAGGTACGCGCACGTTGCCCGGCATATCGTACACCAAAGGCGACAAGTGGCAAACTGTCGTGCTCGACACCATGAACATCGACACATACGCCGCCACGATAGCACTCGATGTAACGGCCGAAAACGGCAACAGCACGCGCTACACGCTGAATTTTGCCGTCGAGAAATCAAGCGTCGATACGTTAGCCAATATCTACCTGACAATCAACGACATCGACGAATCGTTGACACTGTCGGGCAGTAACTATACAGCCGACGCCGCCTTCGCCGGTAGCACCGAAACCTACCATCTGACTTGGCAGGTAGGCACACGCGACATCGTTACCATCAACTACGACAAAGGCGACGCCTACCAAACCGTCGAAATAGTGCGTCAACTGACAACGCTCACCGACACGGCAACCATCAAAGTTACCGCCGAAAACGGCAACGAACGCATCTACAACATCTACAGTCAGTTGCTGCTATCGACCGTCGATACGCTGAAATCGGTATTCTTCGACGATATGCCGTTCGACGTTTTCGATGCCGATACCCATTTGTACGACATCACCTTGCCGCACGGCACTACCACACTGCCCATCATCACATGGGAACAAGGCGATGCCTATCAGAACGTGGTGCTTGACAGCCTATTCACCGGCGACCTAAGCGGTCGCTACACACTGACCGTTACCGCCGAAAACGGTATCACAACGACCTACACGTTCAACATCAGTGTCGCTAAATCGAGCGATGCACTGCTCAACAACATCTTGGTGGACGGCACCGACATCAACGGATTCAGCGACGACAAAGCAGACTACACCATAACACTGCCATACGGCACCACCTCCCTGCCCGAAATAACGTGGGAAACAGGCGATGCCGGACAAACAGTCGAACTTGTGTCGGACGGCAGCATCGCATCGGGAGCAAGCATTGTAGTTACCGCCGAAGACGGCACCACCACCATGACCTACAATCTGACATTTGTCATCGCCTTGTCCGACAATGCCTTGTTAGACAACATATTCATTGGTGGCGAAGCACTCGACTCGCTGGCTACGGGTTTTGTGGTCGATGTTACATTCAATCCGGAGCAATACGAATACAACATTGTGTTCCCGTACGGCACCAAAACATTGCCCGCCATCACTTGGCAAGCGCAACTGCCCGACTCGGAGTACAAATCCATCACCCTGACGAACGCCGACGACGCCCTGCACGGAACAAGTGTCATCACCGTCGTATCGCAAGACGAAATGCAGACCAACGAATATATGTTGCACTTCAGCGTGGCGCTGTCGGACAACAACAAACTGAACGACCTGTATTTCGCAGACATTGTCTATCCCGAATTTGACCCGCTGTTCAATCCCGACACGACCGAATATGCGTTGGTATTCGAAATCGGAACGAGCGAAAACAACTTCCCGAGACTCGAGCATGTGCGCTACGTCAAAGGCGACGACGACCAAACGGTAACGCTATCGTATGCCACGATGCAGAAAGACACCGTCATCACAAGCGGCACGTTCGAACTGCAACACAACGGCATCGTACAACGCCAACAAGCCAGCGAAACAGTGTACGACACCATTGCCGCAGGCACCATGGTAACGATAGCCGACGGCGACACCCTGCGCACGACCATCGACGCCGACAACCGCGCCGTAATACTTGTGTCGGTACAAGCGCAAAACGGCTCCACCAATGTGTACGTCGTTTCGAGTTCGGTGGCTTTGTCGAACAACTCGCTGCTGAAAGACATCGTCATCAACGGTTTGTCGCTCAAGAACTTCGAACCCGAGACCTTCGACTACACCTACATCATTCTGCCCGGTTCGGGCTTACCGACCATCGAAGGTGTAGCCATGCAACCCGACAAGCAAAGCGTAGAATATGGCGAGAACGCCTCGAACGCCAACGTCAAATACATCTATTGCACGGCCGAAGATGGTTCGTACAGCACCTACACCATCACCTTTGTCGAATCGAAGAGTAACCCCGGCGACGAGCCCACGCTCGAAGATGTATGCTGGGCAGCCCTCGGCGGTGGCGCCTTCAAAGCCAGCACCTCGCGCAACGGTGTTTCGGTCGGACTGTTCGACACGGCCGGTCGTCTCATCGCCCTACGCGAAGTACCGTTGGTTGACCCGAACGACAACATCTGCGAACCGGGAGCCGCAGGCGTCGTATTCCAACTGCAACGCACCGGCAAAGTGCTCATCTATGCCTTCTACTACAACGGCAAGAAAGTGATTTCACAAGGCAAATTTATGTACTGATGCCACATACGAAAAAGGTCGGGACAAAGTTCCCGACTTTTTTTATGTCCGCAAATTTGCAAATCACAAAAAAAATCCCTAATTTCGTCGGTTGAATAAGTTGAAATAAAAACAGTTGTAAATCAACCAATTAAAAAATATGAAAGACAACTATTGCATCATCATGGCAGGCGGAGTCGGCAGCCGATTTTGGCCTTACAGCCGCACAGCACGCCCGAAACAATTTCTCGACTTTTTAGGCACGGGACGTTCGTTGCTGCAAATGACCTTCGATCGGTTTGCTGGCATCGTTCCCACCGAAAATATCTACATCGTATCCAACCAAGCCTATCGCGACCTGATTTTGGAACAGTTGCCCGAACTGCGCCCCGAGCAAGTGCTGCTCGAGCCGTTGCGCCGCAACACCGCACCCTGCATTGCCTACGCCGTTTACAAAATCAAAGCGCGCACCGACAAAGCCAACATCTTGGTGGTGCCAAGCGACCACCTCATCACCAAAGAAGAGACCTACCGCAACGTGCTGCGCGAATGTTTCGCCTTCATTGCCAACAACGACGAACTACTGACGCTCGGCATGAAACCCACCCGTCCCGAAACAGGCTACGGCTACATTCAGATTGGCGAAGGCGGCGGGCTGCTGCGCAAAGTGAAAACCTTTACCGAAAAGCCCAACCTCGAAATGGCCAAACTATTTGTCGACAGTGGCGAATTCTTCTGGAATTCGGGTATGTTCCTTTGGAACTTGGACACCATAGTCAAAGCATTCGAAACACACCTGCCCGAAATTGCAGCCACCTTTGCCGCCGGTGCCGACTACTACAACACGCCGGCCGAAGAGCACTTCATAGCCGAAGCCTACGCCACCTGCCAAAACATATCGATAGACTACGGCGTGATGGAAAAAGCCACCAATGTCTATGTGATGATGGCCGACTTCGGATGGTCCGACCTCGGCACATGGGGCTCGTTGTACGAAATATCGGACAAAGACCCGAACGGCAACGCCACCCTGCACGGACGCAGCCTGAACTACAACTGCCACGACAACCTCGTGGTGCTGCCATCGGGAAAAATAGCCGTTCTACAAGACTTGGACAACTATCTGGTAGCCGAAGAAGGCAATGTGCTGCTCGTCTGCAAAAAGGACGAAGAACACAAACTGCGTCAGTACGTTACCGATGTCGAAATGCAATTCGGCAAAGAGTTTGTTTAACCACCAAATGTTCGTTTCGACATGTTCAAATTTGTTTTTGTACGCACCCCGCGCCCACGCCAATTTCAGCACAAGCCCATCTATTGGAACCCCGAAGACGACGCACGCAAAGAACGCGACGAACGCGTCAGACAGCGTTTGGGGCAAACAGCACAAGACGAGCCTTTCAAAACCAGCATCAAACGCGGCTCGTTCCGCAAAAAACGCTGGGACTCCCCCGACGAAACTGCCGACATGCAAGCCGAACGCCGCCGGTCGAACATTCGGTTGCTCGTTATTGCGCTGATACTCATTGCATTGAGCGTAGCCATGTATTGGTTTATATAACATTGCCACAAAAAAAACGCACGCCATCATGGACATTATCCACCTGCTACCCGATGCGGTAGCCAACCAAATAGCCGCCGGCGAAGTGATACAGCGCCCGGCCTCCGTCATCAAAGAGTTGATGGAGAACGCCATCGATGCCGGTGCCACAAAAATTCAAGTGGTCGTCAAAAACGCCGGCCGCACCGCCATTCAGGTCATCGACAACGGCAAAGGCATGTCGGAAACCGATGCACGCTTGGCCTTCGAACGGCACGCCACCTCGAAAATTACCAACGCACACGACCTGTTTGCGCTGCGTACCATGGGATTTCGCGGCGAAGCCTTGGCCTCGATAGCCGCCGTTGCCGACGTCGAACTGCGCACCCGACAGCCCAACAGCGACATCGGCACATTCATCGAAATAGCCGCCTCGAAAATCATCGCCCACGAGCCAACGGTATGCGCCGAAGGCACATCGTTCCTCGTCAAAAATCTGTTTTACAACGTACCCGCACGACGCAAATTTTTGAAATCGGACGACACCGAGATGCGCCAAATAACACAAGAATTTCAGCGCATCGTATTGGTCTATCCGCACATACACTTCGAACTGCGCAGTGGCGACGACCTTGTGTACGACCTGCCGGCATCGAACACACGACAACGCATCACCGCCGTATTTGGCAAAAAAACGCGCAACATAGCCCAACAACTCGTACAGATAGAGGCCAAAACCACACTCGGCAACATCAGCGGTTTTGTAGGGAAACCCGAATTTGCCATGCGCACAGCCAACCAATATTTCTTTGTCAACGGCCGCTACATGCGCCACCCCTATTTCCACAAAGCCGTGATGCAAGCCTACGACCGCATGCTGCAACCCGACGAAAATCCGGCTTATTTCATCTTTTTCGATATCGATCCGGCCGAAATCGACGTCAACATTCACCCGACCAAGACCGAAATAAAATTTGAAAACGAGCGCGACCTCTGGAGCATACTCACCACCTGCGTCAAAGAGGCGTTGGGCAAATTCAACGTCGCACCGGCCATCGACTTCGACACCGAAGGCCTGATAGACATGCCCGTGGGCAACGTGCACGCCACCGACATGCAGCCACCAAAAGTCGAACTCAACCCGCAATACAACCCCTTTGCCCACACCGCCGCACACCACACCGCCACACACACCGACGCGTGGCAAAGTCTGTACGAACAGCCACACACGCCGACACCGCTGCCGACCGAACAACAGCCTACCATGCAACCACTGTTCGACGACACCGAACGCACCGCCACCTTCTGCTACAAAAACAAATATCTGCTGACGACGGTCAAATCGGGGCTGTTGGTCGTACACCGGCAGCGCGCCTATCAACGCATACTGTACGAACGCATACTGCACCAACTCGAAATGCAGCAAAGCGCCTCGCAGCGCACCCTGTTCCCCGAAATATTGGAACTCACGCCCGACGACAACATCGTCTTTGCACCATTGTTGCCCGACTTGCAGGCACTCGGCTTCGACATCGAACCATTTGGCAAAGCGGCCTACTCCATCAACGGCGTGCCGGCCTTGATGACCGACGAGCCCGACATTTTGGGCGTATTGCACAACATGCTCTACTGCGCCAAAGAACACGACGGCAACCTGCGCGGCGAACTCTACGAAGCACTGGCCTACGAAGTGGCCAAATCGTCGGCCAAGAGCCAATCCAAGACCATGACCGCCGACGAGATAACGCCACTTATCGACCAACTCTTTGCCTGTCGGCAGCCAAACACCACACCCGACGGCAAAACCATCGTAGCCATCATCAGCGACGACGACCTCGACCGGCGATTCTGACGCTCCAAAACAACATTTTGGGAAATGTCGGCACGCCACATTTGGTCGGGTGCATTTTTTTTCGTACCTTTGCAGTTTGATTCAAACAAACCAATAGCAAAACACCAAAACACTATGTTCGAAAACCTAAGCGAACGCCTCGAACGGTCGTTCAAAATACTAAAAGGACAAGGTCGGATAACCGAAATAAACATTGCCGAAACGCTGAAAGATGTGCGCAAAGCGCTGCTCGACGCCGACGTCAACTACAAAGTCGCCAAATCGTTTACCGACGAAGTGAAAGCCAAAGCCCTCGGGCAAAACGTGCTGCTGGCCGTCAAGCCCAACGAGATGATGGTGAAGATTGTGCACGACGAATTGGCACAACTGATGGGCGGCGAACACGTCGATATAAACATCAAAGGCAATCCGGCCGTCATACTGATGTCGGGTCTGCAAGGTTCGGGCAAAACCACCTTTTCGGGCAAACTGGCCAATATGCTCAAACACAAACGCGGCAAAAACCCGTTGCTGGTAGCCTGCGACGTTTACCGTCCCGCGGCCATCGAGCAGTTGCGCGTGGTGGGCGAACAGATAAATGTGCCCGTGTACAGCGAACCCGACAGCAAAAACCCGATTGACATTGCACAAAACGCCATCCGCCAAGCCAAACGCGACGGCAAAGACGTGGTCATCATCGATACGGCAGGCCGTTTGGCGGTCGATGAGCAGATGATGGACGAGATAGAAGCCATCAAAAAAGCCGTAACGCCGCACGAAATACTGTTTGTGGTCGATGCCATGACCGGCCAAGACGCCGTCAACACCGCCAAAGAATTCAACGACCGCCTCGACTTCGACGGCGTAGTGCTAACCAAACTCGACGGCGACACACGCGGCGGCGCTGCCCTCTCGATACGCACCGTTGTCAACAAACCGATAAAATTCATCGGCACAGGCGAAAAGATGGAAGCCATCGACCTGTTTCACCCCGCACGCATGGCCGACCGCATACTCGGCATGGGCGACATTGTGTCGCTTGTCGAACGCGCACAAGAGCAATACGACGAGGCCGAAGCACGCCGACTGTCGAAAAAAATTGCCAAAAACAAGTTCGATTTCGACGACTTCATGGGTCAGTTGCAACAAATCAAAAAAATGGGCAACCTGAAAGAGATAGCATCGATGATTCCCGGCGTGGGCAAAGCGCTCAAAAACATCGACATCGACGACAACGCCTTTGTCGGCATCGAAGCCATCATTCAATCCATGACACCGGCCGAACGCGCCAACCCCGCCCTGCTGAACGGCAGCCGCAAAAACCGCATTGCCAAAGGCTCGGGACGCGGCATCGTCGAAGTCAACCGCCTGATAAAACAATTCGATCAAATGAGCAAAATGATGCGGTTGGCACAGCAGCACAAATTGCCAATGATGCCACGCCGATAAGTCGCACCCGAAAAACACCGCACTGCCCATGACCATCATCGACGGGAAACAGATAGCCGCACAACTAAAAGCCGAAATCACGGCCGAAGTAGCCGCCATGCGCGCCAACGGACAGCGGGCGCCGCACCTGGCCACCATTCTCGTCGGACACAACGGCGCCAGCGAAACATACGTCGCCGGCAAAATAAAAACGTGTGGCGAATGCGGGTTCGACACCACGCACATACAACTCGAAAACGACTGCGACGAACAAACACTGCTACACCACATACACCGCCTGAACGACGACCCGCGCATCGACGGTATTTTGGTACAACTACCGCTGCCAGAACACATTGCAGAGCAAAAAGTAATCGAAGCCATCGACCCGCGCAAAGACGTGGACGGATTTCACCCCGCCAACATCGGGCGCGCCAGCCTCGGATTGCCCGCGTTTGTGGCTGCCACGCCGGCCGGCATACTCGAACTGCTTCGGCGCTACCACATCGACACCGACGGCAAACACTGCGTCGTCATCGGGCGCAGCAACATCGTAGGCCGCCCCATTGCCACGCTGCTATCGCGCAAAACCGACTCGGGAAACGCTACCGTAACGCTGTGCCACAGCCACACACGCAACATCAAGGAGATTTGCCGCACAGCCGACATTCTGATTGCCGCACTCGGGCAGCCGCACTTCGTTACCGCCGACATGGTAAAAGAGGGCGCCGTCGTCATCGACGTGGGCATCACCCGCACACCCGACCCCACCAAAAAGTCGGGCTACGCACTCAAAGGCGACGTCGATTTTGAGCATGTAGCACCCAAATGCGCATTCATAACACCGGTGCCGGGCGGCGTCGGGCCTATGACCATCGCCTCGCTGATGCGCAACACGCTGTGGGCGGCACAACACCGCTACTACTAACCCCGACCGACACGTTTCAAAACAAGGAACTGCGTTGTTTGCCGCACGGCCCACAACGCAGTCCTCACATTACTAACTTCTTGATATTGTCGTTGTTACATGACAATCGGACGATCTTTTCGCTTCTTTTTGATCAAGCAAAAGAAAGGAAATAAACGAGATTGTAACCCAAAGGTCGAAAGAGCATTCACGCACAAATTCCACACACAAAATAAACTTTTATGTTAAAATGTTTGGCACATACAAAAAAACATTATAAATTTGACCGATTAAAATAGGCGTACTATGCAGCACCATGCCACTACCCCGAAACGCCACCGCCCAAACACGGCGAAAGTGGCTCCGGCAGGGCGTTTCGGCAATGCGACAATATGTCGTATGCAGTTTCTATGCACACCATCGAAGTGATGCAGATTTGCATGTGTTCGCCAAAAAAAATGACAAAAAGCGCCATTTTATCGACAAAAAACAACACAAAACCAAAATTTAAAAGAAACAAACAAAGCACTTTTTTGCGAAGTGAACACTTCGAAAATCGATCTTTGACATAATGATATGATGAAAAGTAGGGACGTGGCGTGCCGCGTCCGGAACCAAGATTTTTTACCCCTAAATCCCTCTACCTTCGGTAGACAGGCCTGCCTACCGCAGGCAGGCTGAAGGGGACTTAAAGCCCTCCTTTAGGAGGGTTTGGGAGGTAGAGGGCTGCCAAAAACAGCCCTAAATAAAGGGTCGTTCCCGTGGAGCCGGTTTCGTAGGTGACGGTGATATCCCAAATACGAACAGCACCACTTGCTGTGATATAACCTGTTTTTAGACTGAGAGAGGAACAATCAATCGTAACTGAACTTGCTCCGCTTCCTGAGGCAACACCTGTTCCTGTTGCAGAAGTAGAGTTAGAACTACTAAAATACAATGTTGCAGTATTTCCACCACCGCTCATTGTCTGCGAGGTACCGGAAACTGTCATTTTAATACTTGTAATAGCACCTGCAAACGTGGGAAGTTGGATATAGTGCGCAATAGAGTTAGTAGAGTCATATTTCTTTATTTGCAAGAAATGGTATGTTTTTGTTGCTTTGCTATGGTAGTTTTTGATAGCATAAGCCCCCCAAGAATAACCATCAATAGTAGCGGTATATGTCTTGTATGAGGTACTTTCTGTACCCATAGAAACAATGTTGGCATTTGATAATGTTACTTCCTCTCCCCACGCATTTTGTGTGGTGGTGGCGAGCAGTACAAGACATAACGCAGAAAAAATACTTTTCTTCATATCATTTAGAATTTTAGAATTTACAACGTATATATAATTTATATTTATTAACATAAAAAACATTTAACAATAACAATATGATGAAACACACTAAACACTTATTGGTTTTATGGGCGGCACTCCTGCTCGGCGCAGGAAATGCGTGGGGAGCACCTACTGGTGCAATTACTTCTCATACAAATATTGTATCAGGGCAATCATATTATATTGGTGCAACAATTAGTGGTACTGATAAATATTTGAAATTAGCACAAATTACCACAGGAACAGGCATTGCAGGTTCCAAGACTGCAACAACTGATGATGCCACCGTTTTTACATTTGTGGGTTCCGGGACATCGTGGACAATACAATTATCCAATGGAAATTACTTAACTTTAGCAACATCTAAGGCTAATGGTAAGGTAAATATTGTGGCTAATTCGTCGTCATGGACATTAAGTACCGTGTCTTCATTAATAAAATTAAACCATAATGGTAGTTATTGTTTGCAAGCCAATTCCACGGCATCTACCATAAGTTTTGGTTCCTATGGAGGAACACAAACGAATGTTTGGTTATTACCAGCCGGTTCCACTCCAACGACCGATTATTCTGTGCATTGGAATGTGGACGGCCAAGAGTGGAAAACCACCAAAGTAACCGAAGGCAAGACCGCCACACCTCCGGAAGGCACGCCTACCTTACCGGCCTCTTGCTCCGGCAAAGTATTCGTGGGTTGGGGCACTACCAATATTGGCACGACACCGACAAATGACCCCGGCGACCTCTTTACCACAGAATCCCCTGCTATTACCCAAAACGCTACCTACTACGCCGTATTCGCTACCAAAACAACAACGGGCGGCGGAGCAGGAGAACAACTGATAGAGACTGTTGGCTTTGAGTCTTCAGAAGGCTATACGTCATCTACCACCTACAAGAGTTCCAATTACACGACAGGAGCTTCCGGCTCTAAGTGGACTATCAACTATGGTGCCTTTTCTACTTCAAGTGCTATTGTTGGTAGTCAGAGTGCACAATTTAGGATTTATAAGAGCGGTGGAGGTTATGGGCAATTAAAAAATACAGTCGCCTATGAAAGTGATATTACGAAGGTAGTATTTAATGCCAAAGTGTCTAACACAAACGGAAAAATTAAGGTATCATATTCTGCTGATGGAACTTTATGGACTGATATTGAGACCGTTAGTTTTAGCGGAATAACAATGGTAGAACATACTTCAACCATATCGGTTTCTGGTGCAAGGTATATCAAGTTTACTGCAGCAGGTAGTAAACCCTCCTCTGGTAACTACCAGATTTATATTGATGCGGTAAAAGTATATGCTGCCGGCGGCGGCTCCACCACCACCTACTCCGACTATGTAACGGAGTGTGTAGACGTAGAGTGTACCGCGAACACGTTGAGCCTGACGGCCACCGAAACAACCGTTAACCTGCCCGAAACCGGCGGCGTGGACGTTAACATCGCAAGTTTTGTAACCATCGGCAACAACACCACCGATGCGGTTACCTATTCCGGCGACGGTGTCAATAGTAGCACAGGCGCATTCCACGCCAACGCCAAAGGCGACTACGTCATCAACATATCACAGCCGTTAGGCACGGGCGACCCTGTCATCTGCGACGTCAACAAAACCTTCACCGTACATGTGCTGGCCACGCCCGTGATTACCCTCGTGGCCGCCGAACCAATAGAACTCAGAGCCGACTGCGGCCAGACAACCACCGCCACCGTAAAGGTAACGGCCTACAACTGCGGCACCAACGACGTAACCATCGAATCGAGCAATCCGCGCATTACCGTAAGCCCGGCCTCGTTCAAGCCCGCCGACGGCAAAGTGAAAGGCGAGATTACACTGAGTTACACCGCCACTCAGGGCAGCGGCGTCGATAACCAGAATGCCGAAATCTCCGCCACATGCGGCTCTACGGCCGGCCAAAACACCATCAGCGTAACCGCCACCAAAGGCAACTGCACCCCGAGCGTCCTCACCTTTAAGGACCGCGGCAGCCTATATAAGCAAATAGACACCCTCTACGCCGGCGACAAACTCCCGGCGAACGCTGTGGACGCCCCCAAGGGTGTCTGCACGCAGCCGGTAAACTACATCTTCGACGGCTGGGCAACAGCCTCCGTAGCCAACGACGCCACCTCCTACACCAAAGTAAATTTTGATACCTACACCATCGCCGGCAACCAAACCTTCTATGCGGTGTATCGGTATGCAGAAGGGGGCGACAAAGAAGTTATCTTTGATGCTTCCGACATTAGCAATCTGACAGAAATAGGCACTTTGTCTTGGAAAGAAAACACCTCGGGTGTAACCCTAACATTATCTGCCGGACAGCGTTATACAAGCGGAACACCTAACACTTTTACGGTTACAAAAGGCAATACTAATTATTTTGAGGTAAGCAGTAGTTCCGATATTAAGAAAGTAGTCGTTGAAGTTTCTGAAGCGAACTATACTGTTAATACTTCGACAAAAGATGACTATGTTGAAGTTTCAACTAAAGATGCAAATCTGATACAAACATTAACGGTAACTACACCTAAAAAGTCAGTCAAAGGCTATGCGTTGTCTGGTTACCAAATTCGCATGAAGAAAATTACCGTTACTTGTGGTAACGTCCTCTACACCTCCTCGCCCGCATGCGGACCGTACGTGCAGATAGTGGGCAGCAAGGACATCTACGTTACCTCGGGTAATGTGGGCGGCCGCAGCACCGTACAGGCGCAGGACACCATCCGCTTCACCTCGGGCGCACTGCAAGGCAGCGGCAGCAACGCACCAAACATCAAAGTGCCGGCAGCCGACATCACCATCAACGGAACGCCAACAACCATTGTCGGCGTAACGTTTGTCGATAGCATTTGCACCAAAAACGGCGACGGCACCTACAGCATCACGGGCGGCATCGTGGTACGATACAAGCCCACCAACAGCAATGCTACCAAAAATATTAAAGTGAAACTGCGCGCCGAATACAACACCGAAAATGTGGTGCTCGACAGTTTCGTGGTACACGCCCGCTCGCTGCCCGAAAAATTCGTGATTGCAGCCAAGCAAGGCGACAAATGGTATGCCCTGCCCGCCGACATGAGCGGCAGCAGCCCACAACCGGCCAACGGCCAACTGGTGGTCGACAATACTGCCAGCCCCACCAAAGCCACCATCACGCCGTGCAACACCATCTATAAATTCGACGGACAAAAACAGGGCGGCGACCTGCGCTATGTGCGTTTCGTAGGCATCGGCGGCAAATACCTGTGGGCTGCCACCACCGGCAACACCGGCATACAAAACACCGGCAGCGAATCGGCTGCCACCGCCGACAACAAGCCCTACAACTGGCTGCTCACCTCGGCCGACAACGTTACCTACACGTTTGCCAACCAAAACACCGACCGCACGCTGCGCCTCTACGGCACCAACTTCGGCATGTACACCTCCGGCGTGAACGAACTGCGCATTCTGCCCATCGTCGAAGCGGACACCTGCGCCTACAACGCTGCGCCGCAGAACATCACGTTGGTAAGCAAAACCAGCACCACCGTCACCTTGGCGTGGTCGGCCGTATCGGGCGCCGAACGCTACCAATACAATGTCGGCACCATCTGGAACGACTGCACCGTCGATGATCTTGACTATCCCCAAGCGACCATCACCGGATTAGGTAAAGGTGCCACGGTAACCATCGCCCTGCGCGCCGTACACGGCAAAGCGGCGAAAATCTGTTCGGACACGGCACAAATAACCGTTGCCACCGCCAACTGCGACAAGGTGCCCACCATCAGCGGCACAATAATCGACGACAATAGTTCGTGCGGCACACTCACACTGACCGCCACCGGCGTAAGCGCTAGCAGCGACGGCCTCTGCACCATCACGCAATACGGTTTCCAATACACGCAGGACCCCACTTGGGCCAAATACGAGCAGACCGAACACATCGGCGTGCCCGGCAGCGAATTTAGCGACCCGGTAACCGTGAGCCGCGGCGGCAAATACTACGTGCGCCTCTACGCCGTCAACGATGTAGGCACCGGCTACAGCACCCCCGTGAAGGAAATCACCGTATCGGGCTTGGCCAACCTGCAGATAATCACCGCCGGCGACGCCACCACCGCCCCAATGATAAGCGGCAAAGCCACACTGCGCATCGGTGCCGTCAGCGACAGCCCGTCGCCCATCACATGGCAAGTGTTCGACGGCAGCAACACCCAGCAGACCGCCATTGCCGACGGCATAGCCAATAACGGTGTGTTCAGCACCACCGCCTTCGGTGTCTATCGCGTAGTGGCCAAGCAGGCCGCCAACGCCGACCCGACCTACTGTGCCGACAGCGCCACCATCTACATCGAAGTGCGCCTGCCAAACCACTACGGCTATGTAACCAACTGCGCCGTGCTGAATAACAACAACCTCGAAGTGATCAACGTATCGTCGAGCGAAATCACCTTCGGCATCGACGACGCCGACGTGGTGCAAATCGAAATCGTAAAAGAAAACACCGGCAACACCAGCACCGGCGGCGGTTCGCAAGCCGAGGGATTGTTCTTTAGTAAATATTACGAAGCATCATACAACGTGAAACTGATAGCCGTATTTAATGGAACCGGACAAGATATCGACGTAACCAATTACACCATAAAATATGGTAAAACCAGCTGGGAAACATATTATATCAAATTGGGTAACTTTACCAACACAAAAAACATTATTGCTGCCGGCGAAGAAGTGATTCTGTACACAACAACGGCTCAAAGTGAAGATACGAAGATAATGAATTGTGTTAATGGCAATTATCCGGACGGACCATGGAAAGAGGTAACTGAAAAGAATAGCGGCGGAAACGGTAAACTCTCTTTTGCCGGCGACAAGACCATTGCTCTGTTCAATAATACAGACCTTGTCGATGTAATAGGTGCCGTAACCGATGCCGGTGTTCCTACTGATGAAGAAGTAGTATCAAAAGCAGATCAAGTTGACCCTTCCGGTATATCTTGGGCTGACGCTAGAGGTTGGTATTGCGCAAGCGGTCAATCCATTAAAGATGGATCAGTTATAGGCACGAGCACCAACCGTTGTTTGTTAATTCGTAAAAACACCGTCGTTTCCGGTGCTAATGCCGTAAGTTCCAACACAAGTACGTTTACGACACTATGCGACGAATGGGTAGGCGAACATGTGCCAGACACGGCAGCCGATAATGGTGTACAAGCATCGTGCGACAACTTTGCGTACGTCGGCTCCTTCGACTACGCCGATTACTTCCAGCGCTACGAACCGGTAACCGGCAAGATAGACAAAGTGAACTTGGTTGATAACCACGACGGCTCGTGGTCGCTGCCCACCTCCTCGTTCGCAGGCACAGCATGGGATGGCAAAAACTTCCACGACCTTGCCTGCACCAGCGTCAAGATAAACGGCTACCAAAAAATCGGCAGCAAAGACTCGCTCATCACCGCACTCAACTACAAAGTGCCCATCATCGTGGATAGAACCACCACCACCGACGATGCCGACCTCTTCGGCTTCGAAGGCGACGGACGCATCATCTGCCCCGAGTGCGACGTGGTCATCCGCGACAACGAAAAACTGAGCGTTGTGCCGGCCGGCTACAACAACATCCGCAACATGTGGGTGTATAGCGGCGCCGCACTCAACATTCAGGACGACAAAACCTACAACATGGGCAAACTGACCATTGAGAGCGAAAACAACGAAGTGGGTTACGCCCTCATCAAAGGCACCCTGAACGCACAGGACGGCATCAGCCACACCAAGCGCATCGACGCCAACGCCTGGTACGACTTCTCGCTGCCATACAACTGCAAAGTGTCCGACATCGTCCGCACCAACGGCAAAACGCTGGGAACCTACGGCACCGATTGGATCATCAAATACTACGACGGCCAGAAACGCGCCATCAGCGGCACGCCAAACGGTGCAGCGCCCACCAACTGGGCAGTCGTTCCCGCCGACGGCATACTCGAAGCCGGCGTGGGCTACATCGTGGCTCTGGGCGGCACACACAATGCCAACCCGAACTACAAAGTACGTTTCGTGCTGCCCAACCGCTCGACACAACCCTACGTCGAGTCTGTCGATGACAAACGCACCAAAGGCGTGAAAGGTTATACCGGCCCGAAAGCCGAAGAGTTGCCCTGCCACAAAGGTTGGAACTACCTCGGCAACCCGTACGTATCGCGTTTCGACGGCAACCGGCAAACTCCGTCATGGCAAAAATACACCGGCCTACTGCTCAACGGCTACTACACCGACCTGCTGACCGGTAACAGTTACGACGTCATCGAATATCCCGACATCTATGTGGCCGTGGATATGGGCGAAGGCGGTGTTACCAACTGGGTACAGACCAAAGCCAGCGAAGCACTGTTGTCGCCATTCCGCGCCTTCATGATTCAGGCCGTGAGCGACGGCGATGTCGATTTCAACAAAGATGCACGTAACCTGCCGCAAGGACAGGCTCCGTCGGTACGCAGCGTCAACACCGAGCGCGAAACCGTCAGTGCCGTGCGCCTGAACATCGACCACGACACCTACGGTACCGGCAGCACCGACATCATGCTGCACAGCCTCTACACCGACAAGTACGACCTCGGCTACGACATGGTGCGCATGTTCAACAGCCGGCCGGCAGCGCAACCGTTCACACTGAACAGCACCGCCGACTACCTGCTGTACAACGCCGCCAACCGCGAACTTGCCGAAACGTCGGACATACCCGTGGGCATACGCACCTTGGCCGCCGGCACCTACACCTTCAGCCTCACACCGCTGGCCGGTGCCGACCGCTACGCCGCCATCTACCTCATCGACCGCGACGAAAACGACCTGAAAATCGACCTGCTGCAAGGTAACTACACCACCATGCTGGCACGCGAAACCAACACGTCGCGGTTCGCACTGCGGTTCGAAAAACGCGCGCAACTGCCCACCGACATCGACAACGACGCCATACAGTCGCCCATCATCTACCGCGACCAAACCGACATCGTCATCGACAACCTGCCGACCGATGCCACCGTGCGCGTAGTCGATGCCATCGGCCGCACGCTCTACATGCAGCAAGCCGACGCACAAATAGTGCGCTTCCACGCACCGGCGCGCGGCGCATACATCATTCAGGTAATGACACAACAAGGCAACTTCAGTATCAAAACAATTTTATAATCCGTTTACAATCAAAAAAACAATTAACAATCTCGAAAACAGACGATTATGAAAGCATATAAAAAGCAAATGTATCTGAATTTGGCAATAACGGTGGCAGCCGTCGGTTGCGCCTGCCTTGTATTGATGGTGTGCACCACATCGCCCGAGTTGCGCGCACTCGACGCCGACAACGGTTACTACGCGCACACCTCGTACCGTCAACGCAGCGCCGCCGGCGACACGTGGAACATGCCCGCCGTATCGAC